>ENA-OREN01000268-OREN01000268.1-marine-metagenome-genome-assembly--contig:-NODE-268-length-78373-cov-19.063183_pt1 | contig 78373 bp, 70 predicted proteins | sample MGYA00248624_ERZ508555 | MGnify/ENA primary metagenome ERZ508555 (study PRJEB26222, sample SAMN06267773) | marine metagenome | isolation source: Saanich Inlet, British Columbia, Canada | place...
TCCCCACTGCTGCCTCCCGTAGGAGTCTGGGCCGTGTCTCAGTCCCAGTGTGGCTGATCGTCCTCTCAGACCAGCTATAGATCGTCGCCTTGGTAGGCCATTACCCCACCAACTAGCTAATCTAACGCAGGCTCATCTAATAGCGCGAGGTCCGAAGATCCCCCGCTTTCCCCCGTAGGGCGTATGCGGTATTAGCATGCGTTTCCACATGTTGTCCCCCACTACTAGGCAGATTCCTACGCGTTACTCACCCGTCCGCCACTCGTCATCTGGAGCAAGCTCCAATGTTACCGTTCGACTTGCATGTGTTAAGCATACCACCAGCGTTCAATCTGAGCCATGATCAAACTCTTCAGTTTATATCATTTTGTTACTAAATAAGATTAGTAACCAATCTTGGCTCGAAACCAGAATTAAACGCAAAATTACTTGAATTAACGTTTGAATACTGATGTCGATGTTTTGTCGTTAGACTACAACATCCTATATCAGTACCCACACAAATTATTTTGATTTATATTTTTAAAGAGCGGCAAGGCTACTGCCCTGCTGAGTTCGACTATTATAAACACTTTTAATTACGTGTCAACTAACCCGTCAAACTTATTTTCTTTCCCGACTCAATCCAGAAAATTGCTTGGCTTGGCCTGAACTGAGCGGTGAAGTATACAGCCCAGAAATCAACCGTCAACAACCCATTCATCCTTACCTTAACAAACACCACAAACCCAACAACTTAACTCGAAACAATACTCACTCGGGCATATTTACGTTTACCTACCTGTACCACCTGGGTACTGCCGACTGCAACTGCTAGCCTAGGGTCTGATACCTTTTCACCGTCAATCCTGACCGCACCTTGTTTTACCATGCGCATAGCCTCTGAAGTACTTACTGTCAAACCGGCATCTTTTAACAAATTAGCTATTTGATACTGTGGCGCTGTTGCCGCCAACTGTACTTCATCAATTTCATCAGGCACCGCACCATGCTTAAAGCGTGCCTCGAAATCTGCGAATGCCTTTTCTGCTAACACCTGCCCATGAAAACGCGCAATGATTTCTAAAGCCAACTTAACTTTATAATCTCGCGGGTTAGCTCCATCGCCACACGCTAGCTGCCATTGCTCAATCTCAGACATAGGTCGAAAGCTAAGCAACAAAAAATACCGCCACATCAATTCATCTGAAATCGACATGATCTTCCCAAACATATCAGTCGGGGAATCAGCTATCCCGATATAGTTATTAAGTGACTTAGACATTTTCTGAACCCCATCTAAACCCTCAAGAATTGGCATGGTCATAACCACTTGTGGCTTTTGCCCATACACTTGCTGAAGTTGACGCCCTACTAGCAAATTAAACTTCTGATCAGTCCCGCCTAATTCAAGGTCCGCTTTCATTGCAACCGAGTCATAGCCTTGAATAAGCGGATACAAAAACTCATGAATCGCTATCGGCTGCCCTTCTTTATAACGCTTACTAAAATCATCTCGTTCTAACATCCTCGCCACGGTATGCTTAGCCGCTAACTGAATCAGTTGCGCCGTTGTCATTTTATTTAACCAGGCCGAGTTAAACATAACCTCAGTCTTTTCTGGATCTAGTATTTTGAAAATCTGCTCTTCATACGTTCTTGCGTTTGCTTGAATTTCCTCGGGGGTTAATGATTTCCGGGTAATGCTTTTACCGGTTGGGTCACCAATCATGCCGGTAAAATCACCAATCAAAAATAGCACTTGATGCCCTGCATCTTGAAACTGCCTTAACTTATTTATTAATACCGTATGCCCTAAATGTAAATCAGGCGCAGTGGGATCAAAACCCGCTTTAATTCGAAGCGGCCGACCCTCTTTAAGCTTCTCTATAAACGCGTCCTCAACCAATATCTCATCAGCACCACGACTTAGCTCTACTATTGACTGATCCTGAACTGTCATCTTTTTCTCACCACTTTCTCCATTAAATCCATCACCCAAAAACACCCAAGGAATTTACTCAAGCTAACACCATGACCGTTTAAACAGGCAAAAAGTAATTATACAATTTAACCAGCACTTGCTCATGACTAAATCATTATTCATTGTTTTTGTTAGGTTAATCCTCTAGAATTGCGATTTACGCTGCATTCTCAAGACTCGTTTTTATGAAAATGAAAATACTTAAACTGACCACACTGATTATTTGCATTAGTTTTATTAGCAGCATGAGTTGGGCCCTGATTGCGACCGACTCATTAACAGAAACCCGCGTGACAAACCCCACCATTACGACTACAACCATCACACTATCACCCTCAGTTAACGGTACAACACCCATCGACACCCCCGCCCCCCTGCGTCCACCATTTCTGGCAAGCCCAAATGAGCACCGTTACAAAGTAAAGGTCGGCGAAAACCTCTCCTCCATTTTCTCCAAACTGAACTATAGCAGCAAAGATTTACATCATATTATTCACGCCAACAAAACAGGCAGACAATTTGCCGCCATTTCGCCCGGGAACACACTCACTTTTAAAACCACATCAGAAGGTAGCTTATCAGAACTGCATTACCAAAAGAGCCCAACTCAAGCCATTATCGCCCAACGAATCAATGACACTTTTCAAGTTAAAACCGTCAACGAAGAAATCACCCGTGAGATCAACTACATACACACAAGCATCCAAACTTCTTTATTCATTGACGCCAAAAAATCAGGACTCTCTGATAAATTGATCATGGAACTGGCTAACATCTTTGCCTGGGATATCGATTTTGCCCTCAACCTTCGAAAAGGCGACCAATTCAGTTTGCTCTTTGAAAAATTACACGTCAAAGGCAAAGCAATTGGTTCTGGCAACATTCTTACCGCCGAATTTATCAACAGAGGAAAGAGCTATCAAGCTGTTCGCTATGAAGAAAGTAATGGCTCCGCCAGTTACTACCAACCTAACGGCAAAAGCCTAAAAAAGGCTTTTTTGAGAACACCTATCGACTTTGCCCGGGTTAGCTCTCACTTTAATCTCAAAAGAAAACACCCCGTATTAAATAGAATTCGCGCCCACAAAGGCGTTGACTATGCAGCAAACACGGGTACCCGGATAAAATCTACCGGACGGGGAAAAATCATATATCGCGGCCGGAAAGGCGGTTATGGGCGAACCGTTATCGTTCAGCACGGCCAAAAATACACTACTTTATATGCTCACCTTTCCAAATACCACCGCAATCAAAATGTTGGCTCCCGCGTCAAACAAGGCGACATAATTGGTTATGTCGGCAAATCCGGTCTTGCAACAGGCCCGCACCTGCATTATGAATTCAGAATAAATGGCGTCCATAGAAACCCACTGACCGTTAAACTACCCAGCAGCAAACCCATAGATAAATCTAAAATGGCCGATTTTAAAGGACAAACATCGCCCCTACTCGCACAGTTAATGCACGCAAAAAACAGCTCATTTGCAGAAAACTCATTCTAATAGTCTAATTAACACCGCCCTCCATGCCCAGCCACTTGCCCGAATACTACATTGGCATCATGTCCGGTACCAGCCTTGATGGAATAGATACTGCCTTAGTAGAAATGACCGGTAAACCCGCGCTGGTTGATTTTCATTACACACCTTTCTCCGTCGATCTTCGAAAATCATTAACAACTTACTGCCAGCCGCATCACTTGACCTTAACTCGCACTCTCGGGCAACTTGACAGCCATTTAGGCGAACTGTATGCAACCAGCGTAAATATGTTATTAACAAAAGCACAACTATCTTCCCATAACATTCAAGCTATTGGTTGCCATGGTCAAACCATTCACCATGCCCCCGATATTCCACACCCCTTTTCTATGCAACTGGGCAATCCCAATATTATTGCAGAGCTCACAAACATAACAACAGTCGCTGACTTTCGTCGCCGAGATATTGCTGCTGGCGGCCAAGGCGCACCTCTAGTCCCGTATTTTCATGACGCTATTTTTAAGCACCCTACAGAGAATAGAGCGATTGTAAATATTGGCGGAATCGCAAATATCACCATCCTTCCGTCCCAGCAATCGGGCAAGACAAGTTCGGGCTTTGATACAGGCCCCGGCAATACATTACTTGACCAGTGGATTCTAAACATAAAACAACAACCCTACGATCATTCTGGTTTTTGGGCACAAAGTGGTCAACCCCAACCTGATCTCATTGATTTATTAAAATCTGACCCTTTCTTTACGCAAGCCCCCCCTAAAAGCAGTGGCCGTGAATACTTCTCACTCACTTGGCTAACGGACAAACTCAAACGATTAGAAAAAAACTACGCTCCTGAAGACATTCAAGCCAGTTTAACAATGCTCACCGCATCAACCATAGTTGATGCAATCGAAACCCACGCCCCTGATACCGAACGAATTTTTATTTGTGGCGGCGGCACATACAACACCACACTTCTTGAAAACATCAGGGCACTACAATTGTGCCCTACCGACTCCACATCAATACTGGGAATCAATCCGAATCATGTTGAAGCGATTGCATTTGCTTGGTTAGCAAAAAGATGTATCGATAAAAAGCCTGGAAACCTGACAACCGCAACGGGTGCAACTCACCCAGTCATCTTAGGTGCTATTTACCAAAAATAAAATCAAACTGAAAATGACGAACCACAGCCACAGGTCGTTGCTGCATTGGGATTACGAATAACGAATTGAGAACCCGTTATGTCTTCTTTATAGTCGATCTCAGCACCTGTCAAGTATTGAATACTCATGGAGTCAATTAACACTTTCACCCCTTCCTTCGTCACAGATGTATCATCATCATTCTCTTCTTCATCAAAGGTGAAGCCATACTGAAACCCAGAACACCCTCCCCCGGTAATATAAACTCGCAGTTTTAAGTTATCATTACCTTCTTCGGCAATCAGATGACTCACTTTTTTTGCAGCATTATCAGAAAAAATAAAAGGACCCGACGTTTGTATCATTAGTTTCAATCAACATTATAAAGATTTTCCTATTATCCCAACGCCTTACCACTTAGTCAATAGCTATGGGTAAAGCCCAACCAGCTTCAAACCTTGATCTTCAGGCAGTCCTAACATTAAATTCATATTTTGTACGGCTTGCCCAGCCGCACCTTTAACCAAATTATCGATCACTGATAACACCACCACCTGATCACCACCTTGCGGCCGACAAACCGCCAGATGACATCGATTAGAACCTTTAACATTACTGGTTTTAGGATAGGAGTCAGGCGCTAAAACGTCGACAAAAACTTCTTCTTCATAGTATTTTTCAAACAGCGCCTGTAAATCAACCGACTCATCCACTAAACGCGCATACAAGGTCGCATGTATTCCGCGCACCATAGGTGTCAAATGCGGCACAAATGTCAACTTAACTGACTGATTAGCAACAGATTCTAACCCTTGTGTAATTTCCGGCAAATGACGATGACCTGAAACAGCATAAGCAGAAAAACTCTCCCCAGTCTCACTCATCAAGGCCGTTACCTGTGCAACCCGACCGGCACCACTGACTCCTGACTTAACATCTGCTATCAAGCTAGAACTATCTACGACACCCGTTTCAAGTAAAGGTAAAAAACCCAACTGTGTAGCGGTTGGATAACACCCAGGACAGGCAACCAAACTAGCTTCTTGAATCAACTCTCTATTAATTTCCGGCAAACCATAAACCGCGTGCGAAATCAATTCAGGGCACGCATGACTTTGCCCATACCATTTTGCCCAAAGCACAGGATCCTGAATACGAAAATCTGCCGAAAGATCTATAACCTTAATGCCCAACTGCAACAATTCTTCTGCTAATAACATCGCTATACCATTAGGCGTCGCAAAAAATACAACGTCACAGGCTTTAAGGTTATCCAAGTCAGGCGTAACAAAAACCTGATCCATATGCCCTCGCATACTGGGATAAAGCATATCCACTCGACGACCAACATCTGAGCGCGAAGTCACAACCGAAACACTTACTTCAGGATGCAGCACTAACAGCCGCAATAATTCAATACCGGTATAACCGGTTCCTCCAACAATACCAACTTTAATCATGATTATATAAAAAAGGAAGAATAGTAATTACAGGCTACAAGACTAAAATACATTAAGATAAATCTCAAGTAATGCCCGTTCAAATACTTAAAAAAAACGTAAAAATTTGCTGCCTACACATACCTTTGACCGGTGAATGCGTAGGCTTATCCATCCTACGAATATCGGAAAAATTACTGCAGGTAGGTTTAATAAATACTTACGTCGATACCCGACTATCATCTCATTATACACTGCAATATTTTAATACCGTACCATCAGATTTAAGCTAATCGATCTGTGAATGCCATTTTTTCTTGAAAAAATCTTTTGTATGGATCAATTTTGGCCGGTTTAGATAACTGCATTATATACCTGACTTCCCCGGCATCTTGGACAAAATACTTCTTAACCGTATCCCCCTATAAACCAAGTTGTTTAGCAATATCTCGCTGTCATCCGCTGATAATCATTACTCTGTTGAAATCATCATGCTCCTTGTGTATTGAAAGCATCAGAATGAATATTATGGCTCAGTTTCACACCGTTGATAATACCCCTAGACTGGGCATTCTTGGGTAAGTGGAGCAACGCGGGCGACGAACCAGCTAAGTTGGAACAATATCCGCCACGTTATCGACCTAATTCTTTTTAAATCCTATTAGAACAGTTATTTTTGATGGCACCACATTGGATCTTTTAGCACCTGTAAGTAGGGGTATGCTCAATTCAGGTAACTAAACAGTCCTGGTAACAAGATGGGTTCAGGACCCCTATTGAACTGGATGTCACAGGTCAAAACAACAATCGTTTAAGACGACTATGGAAGAGGTGATCATTAACACAACAACAAAAAATTACCTCTTTAGCGCTATAATAACTGCCAGACCTCATATTATTTGTTGTATTAATTATTGAAAAAGACAATAGTTTTACTTAATTGCTGTTTCTATGAACTCACACAATGACAAATTAGATCGTGTAGTCGCCGATGCAAGGCGTGCCCGTGAGCAACGGGAGACGGGGTATCGCGAACAAGCCTTAAAAATGTATCCACACCTATGCGGGCGTTGCACACGGGAATTTAATCGTAAGAACCTTCACGAACTCACCGTACATCACCGTGACCATAATCACGACAATAACCCTTCTGATGGCAGTAACTGGGAATTATTGTGTTTGTATTGCCATGACAATGAACATCAACGACAACTTGAGGCGCAACAAGGTGGTGAGCCGTATGACCCTACTAATACAATAAGCGCCACTCATAACCCGTTTGCGAATCTAAAAGACATGTTGGATAAAAAGAAAGAATAAAAATGAACAGGGCAAGTAAGATTTTTCTTAAGGTCTAATTTGGGTCTTCGAATTATTACGAACCCCGTTAGGTTAGCACCTTCCTTTCTTTGCCTGACCGGGAGGACAATGAATACCAGCACCGCTTAAACCAACTTCCACCACCGGCGCCTTAATCTTAACGCCTGCGCCATTAAAGGTACAACCCGCGATAAGCAACATAATCATCAAAATAGCAATAACAGATTTACGACTCATCATTTGTCTCCAAATTCAAAAGGGTAGTAATCCAAGCTACAAATTCAAGTTACCTTACGAAATACCAAAAGAAAAATAAGATCAACGCCATGAAAAAAGAGCGAATGCCAAGCTTAACGAACTCAATCCCGCGCACCTTACCAAAAAACCGAAAGAGCCCTTAAAACACACAAGCACCTGTTACAGACTCAGCAAAAGACTATTAACTCAGCCTGACCTGACGGGAAAGGGCATCAACTGACCGTCTGGTTAAATTCATAGTCATCCGTCCACTCAATACCGGTGCCTTGTCTCAGTGGAGCGCATGCCGGCTAGCTGTTGGTGAAGCGATTGTTTGCAAACAGAGATCGCCATGATTCCTGTCAATAGGCTCATCGCTTCAGCATAAAGCCATACTTATTTTGCAACAATCGACCCTTACACACCCAGAAAACTTAAAAACGGTTTATATTTTCAATCCATGGAGACGTGATAAACCGCAGTTCTTCATAGCTTTAGCGATTTCTTTGCCACATTATTTCTAAGATAAACCGGCCTAACCTTTTCTACGGGTTCTGCTCTTGCAAAGTCAGCAACAGCCAATTTTGCGACAACCCCTGCGCGCGGCAAATAATCATCATAAACAGCCAATACTTTCCCCTCTAACCGCTGCATTAACGGTTCTTTATAGACACTCCACCCCGAACCCACCCCAACGCCTTCAATATCTGGGCAACACACGTGTGCCGCATCAACGACAACCTCATCACCGATCAATTCAACACCGTGTTGATCATGACGATGATAAATGCCCCAATAAACCTCTCCTAAGCGCGCATCGATTGAGGACAACACCCAATCATAATGCGTAAAATCATCCAGTGCCTGTTGAGACATAGCGGCTAAAGTAGACACCGGTACAACCGGTAAGTCAGCACCAAACGCAATCCCTTGTATCACACCCGTTGCAATCCTTACCCCAGTAAATGCGCCCGGCCCCGCACCAAAAGCCAACCCATCTAATTGAGTTGGGTGTAATTGCGCATCAGCCATCAATCGGTCAATCATCGGTAAGATCAAACGACTGTGCTGACGCGGTTGCACAACAAACTCCTCAACAACCTCACCATCAATACTCAGGGCCGCTGAACACGCCTCTGTTGCCGTTTCAACAGCCAATAACTTCATAATGAATCATCCTGCTTAAAAAAATCTCTAACATCTTCGATATCACGTGTCCGTGCCATACTCGGTAAACTGTCTAAAAAAACACGCCCATAAGAGCGTTTCAATAATCGCGGATCACATATCATTAATACACCCCGATCCTGACTATCACGAATCAATCGCCCTACCCCCTGCCGCAAAGAAATGACCGCTTCAGGCAACTGATGCTTACTGAAGGGATTGTCCCCAGATTGCTCCATGACCTTTAAACGCGCTTTAAGCACTGGGTCATTAGGCGCCTCAAAAGGTAGTTTATCAATAATGACACAAGACAACGCTTCTCCTCTAACGTCAACACCCTCCCAAAAACTTGATGTACCTAGCAATACTGCATTGCCAGACTGTTTAAATCGTTGCAATAAATAAGATTTTGAACGGGTTCCTTGAACTAACAATGGAAATTCAACCTCCCCTTCCAATCGCTTCGCTACTGACCGCATCGTCGCATGACTGGTAAATAAAAAAAAAGCACGTCCTTGGCTTGCGACTATGACCGGCTGCGCATATTTTACAATAGAATCAATAAAATCAGCAGAATTTGGCTGAGAAATCCCTTTAGGGTGATAAAATAAAGACTGAGTAGGGTAATTAAACGGACTCTCCCAATAATGCGACTCAACGCCCACTAAACCAAGACCGTTCAGAAAATAGTCAAATTTCTTCCCTACACTTAATGTCGCTGACGTAAAAATCCACGTTCGCCCATGTTGGCGCATAAAAGACTGAAAATCGTCGGCTATATTAACCGGTGTACGCGACAACGTAAAAGTTTTCTTATAAATCTCATACCAACGAATCCATAACGCACCCTCAGACTGCAATAAAATTTCGAGATTCTCAATCAATTGTTCAGAGCGCTTATAACACAAACCAAGACCTTTACTGGATTCTGCCACCCCTGACAACTGTGTCGCAAGGTCACTTAAAACGGTTAAGAGTTGATTTAATGCCGACCAAACGTTGGGGTCTGTTTCCAAATCTGTCCAAGCGCCTCTTTTTAACTCAATCCCTAGCGCCATTCTTAATGCTTTGACTGCACTTAAAACAACTTCAGCACAGGCCCGCAAACCCGGCATATCAATTGCAAAATTAATACTCTCGGCTATCGTCGATTGCGCTAAATCATTAATTTGATTACCACTAACTGTATTGCCTAAAAAACCACTTGCAATCTTAGCAAACTGATGCGCTTCGTCTATCACGATCACATCAGCATCCGGCAACAACTCACCAAACCCAGTATCCCGTACACTCCAATCAGCGCAGAGTAAATGATGATTAACAACGGTAATATCAGCCTCTTTCGCCATTTTCCGTGCTTTGGTTAAATGACAGCCATGATAATCAGGACACTCTTTCCCCAAACAATTATCGGCGGTTGAGGTCGCCTGAAACCAAACGGGTGCTGACTCTGAAACAGTCTCCATTTGGGTAATATCCCCCGACACTGTTTGTAATGACCAGTCTTTAATCGCTATCAGTTGTGCTTTGTCTGCAGCGTTAGATGAATGACTATTGAGCGCACTCCGCAGCCTATAAAGACATAAATAATTACTGCGTCCTTTAAGCAAACAAGCACTAAAAGGTACCGCCACCACCTGTCTAAGCATAGCAATATCTTTAAAAAAAAGTTGATCTTGCAAGTTCTTGGTACCTGTCGAAATAACTGCTTTTTTCCCCGCAGCAATAACAGCCACTAAATATGCAAACGTTTTACCGGTCCCTGTGCCCGCTTCGGCGACCAGATGCTTTTCATTGTCAATGGCCTGATAAATAGCAGTAGCCATCTCCAATTGCTCTACTCTTGGTTCATAATCAGGAACCTTCTCACTTAACGCACCATCAGTAGAAAAAAAATGATCCAAGTTGATCAAAACGACACACTCCTTAAAAAATTGATAAATAAAACAACTTTCCTAACAATAATGAAGACTTACATTTTAATAGCCCAAGAAAAATAGTAAATAAGAAGAATATAGAACCGCAGCCATTGTTAACATTCCAAATAAAATATCAGTGCTAGACCTATTTAATATTGACTTTTTGGTCAAAATCATTCAATTTAAGCACTTGGAATGGTTGACCGAATTTTAATCTCAAAAAATCATCCAGCTTAAACTTAAAACTAAATTTAGTCTTAGAAAATTAACTGTACTCTGCCATTACGACAGACTACTTGGAGGAAACTTTATGAAAATGCCTGTTAAAAGCTGGCTGATCGCAACAACTGTCGCTACTTGTTTAGCTGCGCCTGCGATTTCAACTGCTAACAGTAACTTGGATCGACTCTCAAAAGACGCAAAAAACTGGTCTATGTGGGGAGGTGATTATCACGGAACTCGTTATAGTAAGCTCAACCAAATAAACAAAGATAACGTTAGCGAACTGCAACCTGCTTGGACTTTTTCAACAGGGGTTCTACGTGGTCATGAAGGCGGTCCAATCGTTGTTAACGATACCGTTTACATTCACACACCTTTTCCTAACACTGTTTACGCTCTTGATCAAGCATCGCAATCGGTTATTTGGGAATACACCCCTAAACAAGATGCAGATGTAACCATCCCTGTGATGTGTTGTGACACTGTTAACCGTGGCTTGGCTTACGGTGACGGTAAAATCTTTTTACAACAATCAGATACTGTTTTAACTGCACTTGATGCCAAAACAGGTAAGCGGATTTGGAGCGTACAAAACGGCGATCCTAAATTAGGCATGACCAACACCAACTCCCCTATTGTTGTGAACGACAAAGTTATAACAGGTATTTCAGGCGGAGAATTCGGTGTTCGTGGCTTTTTAGCGGCATATGATATCAACACCGGGCAGTTAGCTTGGAAAGGTTACAGCATGGGTCCTGATTCGGACACATTAATTAACTCAAGCTCTACCACTACCTGGGCAAACGGTAAAGTCACTAAAGTTGGCGCTAACTCAAGCACAAAAACCTGGGAAGGCGATCAATGGAAAATAGGCGGCGGAACTACGTGGGGCTGGTACAGTTACGACCCTAAATTAAACCTCGTTTATTATGGATCAGGTAACCCATCCACATGGAACCCTGTTCAACGTCCGGGTGACAATAAATGGTCAATGTCTCTTTGGGCACGTGACGCGGATACCGGTGAAGTGAAATGGGTTTACCAAATGACTCCACATGATGAGTGGGATTTTGACGGTATTAATGAAGTGCCATTAGTTGATCAAAAAATCAACGGTAAAATGCGCAAAACTATCGTTCATTTTGACAGAAATGGCATCGGCTACACCTTAGACCGTGTGACCGGTGAATTACTGGTTGCTGAAACTTTTGACAAAGCCGTCAATTGGGTTTCTGAAGTTGATATGCATACAGGTCGCCCAACAGTTGTTGATGAATTCAGTACTGAATTTCATGGTGAAGATGAAAACACTACCGGTGTTTGTCCAGCGGCTCTGGGGAGTAAAAACCAACAACCGGTTTCTTATTCACCGCAAACTGGTTTCTTCTATATCTCTGGTAACCACGTATGTATGGACTACGAGCCATTTGAAGTCAGTTACACTGCAGGCCAACCGTACGTAGGTGCTACCTTAAGCATGTACCCTGCAGGGGTTGATGCAACTAACGGTCGCAAAAACGGTTCAACTAACTTAGGTGTTTTCACTGCATGGGATGCTACAACCGGTGAAATTGTTTGGTCTAACGACGAACCATTCTCAGTTTGGTCGGGTTCTGTTGCAACGGCTGGTGGGTTAGTTTTCTACGGAACATTAGAAGGCTATCTGAAAGCGGTTGATGCTAAAACAGGTCGTGAATTGTATAAATTCAAAACACCTTCAGGCATTATCGGCAACGTAAACACTTGGAGCTTCAGAGGCAAGCAATATGTTGGCGTTCTCTCTGGCGTAGGTGGCTGGGCCGGTATTGGTATGGCGGCTGGGATCGATGATGGTACTGACGCTACTAACACTGAAGGCTTAGGTGCTGTTGGCGCCTACAGAAGCCTAAGTGCTTACACTAAACTGGGCGGCGTTTTCACGGTTTTCGCTCTTCCAGGTCACCACTAAAGTTATTGCTATAAAATAACTTTTTGGTACATCTTAAAAGCCCTAGCTGATCTTTCAGCTGGGGCTTTTTTTTATCTACTGAATCTTACATCTTCTTTTTTCTTTTAAGAGAAACCCCATGACCCAGTCCCTTTTTGCTATTACCTCTTTATGCTGCACCCTACTCTTTAGCAGCGCTGTGCTTGCCAACGATGCCTTTAAAGTATGCGCCGACCCACTTCATCCTCCTTACTCATTAAAAGATGGCAGCGGCTTTGAAAATGACATTGCAGCTGTTTTTGCCAAACAATTAAATTTACCCCTTGAGTTCACCTGGTTTCCACAACGGATTGGTTTTATAAGAAATACTCTGCGCGCTCCGCTGGCTGACAATAAAGGTTATAAATGTAATGTTGTTATGGGCGTACCAACAGGCTACGACCTTGCCCTAACCACGAAACCTTACTACCACTCCAGTTATGTTCTGGTGATTGCCAAGGGCCGTGGATGGGACGACATAACATCTCCCTCCGAACTCGCAGATGCTGCTGAAAAACGACTTGATAATCTCAAAATCGCCATGTTTGACAGAGGACCTGGAACGACTTGGCTTCATCGAAATGGCTTAATCGATCAGGGAATTCCCTATCAAACCATGACCGGTGACAATGAAAACAATACTGCCATGATGATTAATAAAGACTTACGTGCCGGTAAAATTGATATGGTTATCTTATGGGGGCCGATGGCAGGCTATGTGTTAGGAAACGGTGGCACCAACAATTACAACGTCATACCACTGAAATCAAATACAGGCATGAAGTTTGATTTTTCTATCTCAATGGCAGTTCGCTATGGCGATAAGATAAGAAAAGAACGACTAGAAAAACTAATTGATGAAAATGCCCAAACAATACAAGATATTATTCAATCCTATCATATACCATTGCTACCGATCCCAAAATATATACCCAGAGATGATGATTAATCACAATTAAAGGGCAAAAAAAAGGGTCCTTACGGACCCTTTTCTCTTAGATTAAGATTTGATTAGTCTATCAATCAATTTCCTTCATGCTTAATCTAACCCGTCCTTGTCTATCAATCTCTAGAACCTTAACTTTTACCACATCGCCCTCAGCCAACTTATCACTGACCTTTTCGACATGCTCGGCTGATATTTGAGAAATATGTACTAAGCCATCTTTTCCAGGCAAAATAGTCACAAAAGCACCAAAGTCCATTAGCCTAGCCACTTTTCCTTCATAGATTTTACCCACTTCAACTTCAGCAGTTATTTCTTCAATTAATCGTTTGGCTTCTTCACCAGCACCCTTATCAACAGATGCTACTTTAACAATACCATCGTCCGTTAAGTCAATACTTGCCCCCGTTTTCTCAGTTAAGCTGCGAATCGTCGCGCCCCCTTTACCGATAACATCACGGATTTTACTGGGATCAATCTTAAATGAAATAATTCTAGGCGCGTAATCTGACATTTCTTCGCGGGTTTCAGAAAGCGAATCATTCATTCTATCGAGAATATGAAGCCGGCCTTCTTTAGCTTGAGCCAAAGCCGTTTCCATAATTTCATTAGTGATGCCATCAATCTTAATATCCATTTGCAGTGCCGTAATACCTTCTTCCGAACCTGCAACTTTAAAATCCATATCGCCTAAATGATCTTCGTCACCCATAATATCTGACAATACAGCAAAATCATCACCTTCCTTGATTAAGCCCATTGCTATTCCGGCAACCGGTGTTTTGATAGGCACCCCAGCGTCCATAAGTGCCAAGCTGGTACCACAAACCGAGGCCATTGAACTTGAACCATTTGACTCTGTGATCTCTGAAACAACACGAATAACATACGGAAAATCATCAATGCTTGGAACAACCGCTAAAACACCCCGCTTCGCTAAACGACCATGGCCAATTTCTCGACGCTTGGGTGTTCCGACAAAACCCGTCTCTCCCACACAAAAAGGAGGAAAGTTATAATGCAGCATAAAATTATCTTTACGCTCGCCACTTATAGAATCAATAATTTGCGCATCACGCCCCGTTCCCAAGGTTGCAACGACAATGGCTTGCGTTTCACCTCGAGTAAATAAGGAAGAACCATGCGTTCTTGGCAGAACACCGGTACGAACCGTAATAGGGCGAACGGTACTTAAATCACGGCCATCAATACGGCTTTGAGTTGATAACACGTAGTCTCTGACCACCCTTTTTTCAAGACTTTCAAAAGCGCCCCGAACGGCTGATGCATCATACGCATCATCTTCAGTTAACTTTTCAATCAACTCATTTCTAACTACTTTGAGTTGATTTTGACGACTTAATTTTTCAGGTATTTTATACGCATCACTGATTGCGGCTTCAACTTCACTGGCAACCTGAGCTGCCAACGTTTCGTCTTTAACCGGTGCAGTCCAGTCCATAGCCGGCTTATTAACTTCCTGAGCTAATTCACTGATGGCTGCAATTGCCACTTGCATTTGCTCATGACCAAACATGACCGCGCCTAACATGATTTCTTCGCTTAATAATTCAGCTTCAGACTCAACCATTAAAACAGCTTGATCAGTACCTGCAACCACTAATTCCAACTGTGATTCTTCTAACTCACTCTTCGTTGGGTTTAATATATAATCGCCGTTGTTATAACCCACCAATGCCGCTGATATAGGGCCATTGAAAGGTAAGCCTGAAATCGATAAGGCTGCAGATGCACCTAACAGTGCAGGAACCTCTGTCCCAATTTCAGGATTAAGTGACATGACTGTCGCAATAATTTGAACCTCATGAGTAAAGCCTTTTGGAAACATGGGACGAACCGGTCGATCAATCAATCGACACAATAACGTTTCCTGCTCAGAAGGCCGACCTTCTCGCTTAAAAAAACCGCCAGGGATCTTACCCGCTGCATAACTTTTTTCCTGATAATTAACGGTCAATGGGAAAAAATCAGCACCAACCGGCCCGTCTTTTTCCACAACGGTCACTAAAAGCGATGTCCCTTCAATATCAATTAGCACGGCACCATCTGCTTGACGTGCTATTTCCCCTGTTTCAATACTGACAGTTTTTCCGCCATACTGAAATTCTTTACGAATATGAGTCACTATAATTTTCCTCTAAATTTTGAGAGTATTTGAAAACAAATTCCGTTCTTAAACTTTACTTATTTTCTTAAACCCAATCGCTCAATCAATGAACGATAACGCGCAATATCTTTTCGCTTAATATAATCCAGTAATTTACGACGCTGATTAACCATACGCAATAAGCCACGGCGCGAGTGATTGTCTTTTTTATGCGCCTCAAAATGAGTCGACAAATGAGTAATATGCGCTGTTAATAAGGCAATTTGAACCTCAGGTGATCCTGTGTCCGTAGATGTCAATTGGTAATCTGCAATGACTGCTTGTTTTTGTTCTGTTGTAAATGGCATTTTTTATAACCCCTATATGGTTAATTTATTAATAATAAGGTCTTATATGCAAAGCGCCGATACTTAATGCACCGCACTACACACAAGACACCCCTCAAACTTCATTGTTTTCCGCAATAGGGCGCAGAAACAATGAAAAAACTCAGACATATAAATACCGTCAATTAATACCAGTATAAATACCTGAAAGATCTAATTGCATCAAACTGCTAGTCGCTTGATGCACCTAAAAAATCAATTAAAATTAAATAATCGTTTAGGTATTAATTGTCCCGCTGGTATGAGTTGCCCAATACCAACAAATAAGTCCTCTGAATACATTCTCACTAAACCCTGTGAATCGTTCGCAGGCAACACAATCGGCTGACCATTTTGAATAGATTGACATTGCCTAGTATCCAATGCAATTTCCGGCCAATCTGATAAAATCTCATCGGCAGGAATTAAACACCGTTCTAATTCATCCTTTTGTTTAAACAAACTTAATTGCTCAATGGTAAAACAACGGTCAAGGTGTAAATGTCCAACAGCCAGTCGCCGTAATTGTGAAATAGTTGCTCCACAACCCAATTTACGCCCAATGTCTTCAGCTAGACTTCTAATATAAGTTCCTTTAGAGCACCGCACATCCAAGACTAATTTATTAGAGTTGAATGATAACAAATCTAACTGATGAATAGCTACTTCCCGTGGCTTTCTATCAACCACTTTCCCTTCTCTGGCCAATTCATACAATCGCTTACCTTGGTGTTTTAAAGCAGAATACATCGGTGGTACTTGGCTAATATTACCTTTGAAAACCGACAAACAATGTTCTATCTCTTCAACTGATAAATCGGGTACTTCTGACGTGCTTAATACCTTACCTTCTGTATCACCGCTGTCAGTCGTAACACCTAATAATAACGTTGCCTGATAACGCTTATCCGTATTCAATAAAAAAGAACAAACTTTAGTTGCCTCTCCCAAACACAGCGGCAAAACACCGGTTGCCAATGGATCCAAGCTACCCGTGTGACCGGCTTTATTGGCATTAAACAACCGCCTGACGTCTTGCAATGCACCATTAGATGAAAGCCCAGAAGATTTATCTAACAGAATCACCCCATGTACATTCAAACCAGATTTACGCCGTCTTCCCATGGGGGTTACTCTACCCCTTCGGTATCACTGCCATCTAATAATTTAGAAATTCGCATTCCGGTTTCTAGCGCATCATCATAAAAAAACTTAAAATGCGGCACTCTGCGCATTTTCATTCTTTTACCTACTTCCAGACGGATATAGTTAGCCGCCTCCGCTAAAATAGCCATTTTTTCTGCAACTTCTTTAGCATCGGTATCGAACAGCGATACATAAATTTTAGCAATTGCGAGGTCTCTGCTGACTTCAACGTCACTCACCGTCACAAACCCCAACCGTGGGTCTTTCATCACCGTTTGCATCACAACGGCCAATTCCTTGTGTAACTGTGATGAAACCCTAGCATTACGCGTAAACTCTCTAGCCATTTAACTTAGATCTCACGTCTAACTTCGATGCGTTCAAAAACTTCGATGTAATCATTATTTTTAATATCATTATAGTTTTTGACACCAATACCACATTCCATACCTGATTTTACTTCTTGTATGTCATCTTTAAATCGACGCAATGATTCTAATTGACCTTCATAAATCACAATATTCTCGCGTAAGACTCGGATAGGCAAATTACGTCGAACAAACCCCTCAATAACCATGCAACCGGCAATGGCACCTAACTTAGGTGAGCGGAAAACATCTCTAACTTCAGCAATACCCACAATCTGCTCTTTAATTTCTGGCGATAATAATCCACTGATAGATTTCTTAACTTCATCAATGACATCATAAATTATGCTGTAATAATGAAGATCGATCCCTTTATCAGCAATGAGTTTACGTGCGGTTGCATCTGCACGAACATTAAAACCAATAACGATAGCATCAGAAGCCAATGCTAAATTCGCATCTCCTTCATTAATACCACCCACACCGCCATAGACAACTTTAACTTTTACCTCATCATTTGATAGCTTAGTGAGCGACTCTTTTAATGCCTCCAAACTACCATGCACATCTGCCTTAATAACCAAATTTAAGGTCGTCGTATCGCCTGCCGCCATCCGAGAAAAGACCTCATCTAATTTTGCAGCTTGTTGAGCTGCCAGTTTATTAGATTTTAATTTTTCGGCACGATGCTCTGATAATTCACGCGCAGATTTTTCATTCGTGACGACGATAAAGTGTTCACCGGCAGTCGGTGCTCCTGACAAGCCTACAATTTCAACAGGAACCGAAGGTCCCGCTGACTTGATCACTTTACCCGATTCATCATGCATATTCCTAACCCGGCCATACTCGCTGCCACATAAAACAATCTGTCCTTTTTCAAGGGTTCCTTTTTGTACCAGTACAGTCGCTACCGGACCCCGTCCTTTGTCTAAACGAGCCTCAATGGCAAACCCGGACGCAACCCCTTCAACCGGCGCTGCAAGCTCGAGAATTTCAGATTGCAATATTAATGCCTCTATCAGATTGTCTACACCCTCACCGGTCTTGGCAGATACCTGAATAAACTGAACCGTACCGCCCCAATCCTCAGGAACAACATCAATCGTGGCTAATTCCTGCATAACACGTTGCGGGTCAGCAGCAGGTTTATCCATTTTATTAATCGCAACAATAATAGGAACTTCAGCCGCTTTAGCATGCTCAACAGCTTCTTTAGTTTGCGGCATAACCCCATCATCTGCGGCGACAACAATAATGACCACATCAGTCACTTGCGCACCTCTTGCACGCATGGCAGTAAAAGCCGCATGCCCGGGTGTATCAAGAAAGGTCACAGCACCATGATCAGTGACGACTTGATAGGCCCCTATATGCTGCGTTATGCCACCGGCTTCTCCGTCTGCGACGCGAGATTTTCTTATATAATCAAGCAATGAGGTTTTACCATGATCTACATGACCCATAATCGTAACGATGGGGGCTCTTGAGTGACTCTCACGCAACTCTTCAACATCAAGACCTAAAACAGAATTCTCAATGTCATCTTCATTCTGCAAAATGGCTTTATGCCCTAACTCCTCCACAATAATTACCGCCGTATCCTGATCGATACTTTGATTGATCGTAGCCATAGTGCCAAGTTTCATCATTTGCTTAATAACATCGGCCGCTTTAATACTTAACCGCTGTGCCAACTCAGAAACAATAATATGTTCAGGGATGGCAATTTCTTTTGCTATCAGAACAGTCGGCTTTTCGAAGCCATGTTGATTATTTGATGTGTTAACATCTTGTTGGCGTTTTTTCCCTGAGCCTTTTTGACGTTTAACACCGCCTTTACCTCTTTTAACAGCAGGCGCCTTTTTAGCACCCACACGCGTTGGCTTCGATGGCTTTCGAGCCGGACTCGAAACAGGATCATTTCTTTTCGACTCGACTTCTTTCGCTTTTTTCTCTTCCTGCTCTGATTTTCTTTTGGCATCTTCCTGCTCTACCAAACGTTCTTGATCTGCTTTTTGCTTAAGCACCTCTTGGCGGCGTTTTTCTTCTTCGTGCTTCAAATGCGCTTGAGAATCCAAATGTAACTGATGCTCTTCAGCTTCTTGTTTTTTCATTTGTTCGACTTTGAGTCGGTCTTTTTCTAATTGAACCTGCTCCTCCACTCGCAATCGATCTTTTTCTAATCGAGCGTGTTCTTCTGCCGCTATTTCAATACGCTGTTGCTCTAACGCATTTTGAGCCTGAACTTTCTCATCCAATAATTCAGTTGTATCCACTTCACTGCGTTTCACATAAGTTTTTTTCTTACGCACTTCGATGCTAACCGTTTTATCTGACTTTCCAGAACCCTGCCCCAATTTTAATTTACTGACTGATTTTCGGTTCAAGGTGACACGACTTGGAGAATTCTCATCATCAGATTTCCCATGACGCTTCCTTAAATGCCCCAATAAAGTAAACTTCTGTTCTTCGGTTAATGACTCATCAGCCGACTTCACACTTATTCCAGCATCTTTCAATTGCAGTATTAATCGATCAATAGGAATACCAACAACTTCAGCTAAGTTTTTTACTGTAATACTACTCATATTCCCAAGCTCCTATTCGCCGGCGTCCTCTACAAACCACGGTTCACGCGCTTTCATAATTAACTCTCCAGCACGTTTCTCATCAATCCCATTAAAAACCAACAAATCATCAATAGATAATTCAGCTAAGTCATTCATGGTCACTATATCCTTCTTGGCTAAATCATAAGCCAATTCTTTATCCATACCATCCATATTCAACAGATCTTCGTCTGGCTCTCTGGTCTCAATTTTCTCTTCTGTAGCAATCGCACTAATAAGCACAGCATCTTTGGCACGATTTCTTAATTCTTCAACGAGGTCTTTCTCAAACGCTTCTATTTCAAGCATTTCATTCATCGGCACATAAGCTATTTCTTCAACACTATTAAAACCAACGTCAACAAGAATTTCAGCAATGTCTTCGTCAACATCTAATTGTGCAATAAATAATTGTTTGGTGCTCTCAGCTACTGCCTGACTTTCTTGCTCTGCCTCAGCAGCATCAACAACATTAAGCTCCCAACCGGTTAACTCAGAAGCCAGGCGCACATTCTGTCCACCTCGCCCAATTGCCTGAGACAAATTATCATTTGCAACGGCCAATTCCATACTGTGTGAATCTTCATCAACCACAATTGAACTAATTTCAGCAGGTGACATTGAGTTAATGACAAACTGGGCCGTATTTTCATCCCATAAAATTATATCAACACGTTCACCGGCTAATTCATTAGAAACAGCCTGAACCCGTGATCCCCGCATGCCAACACACGACCCAATAGGGTCTAAGCGAGGGTCCAAGCTTCTAACCGCTATTTTAGCTCTCGAACCTGGGTCTCGCGCAGCTTCTACGATTTCAATAACACCGTCACCAATTTCAGGAACTTCTAATTGAAATAAGACTTTAATTAATTCAGGTGCTGAACGACTAATAAAGAGTTGCGGTCCACGCGTTTCAGAGCGGACATCCTTCAAATACCCTCTCACCCGGTCACCAATCCGAAAAGATTCTCTAGGAATCATATCTTCACGGCTCACCTGAGCTTCAACATTACCACCCAAATCCAATAATACGCCCCCACGCTCCAACCGTTTGACAACACCGGTAATCAATTCTCCTTTTCGATCTTTATAGGCCTCAACAATTTTACGCCGTTCAGCTTCCCGAACCTTCTGAATGATGACCTGTTTTGCTGCTTGCGCGGCAATCCGTCCAAACACAACCGAGTCGATAGGTTCCAGAACATGATCACCCACTTGAATATCAGGCTGCCCTTTAATCGCCTCGTCCAACGTTATTTCAACCTCTGGATTTTCCAGCGCAATGCCCTCATCACCCAAAGTAACAACCTCCCAACTGCGAAAGGTCTCATAATCACCGGTAGCTCTATCAATCACCACGCGTGCTTTAATATTGCCACCATTTTTCTTAACTGTTGCTGCTTCTAACGCTAACTCTAACGCCTCGAATATTTCTTCTTTTTCAAGATCTTTTTCATTAGAAACAACATCAACTACTAATAATATTTCTTTACTCATTTAACGTATCACCCTTTTTAGATCGAAAAGTCGGCGACTAAATTAGCCTTACTGATTGATTTAAAAGGAATCTCAAACTGTTGATCTTCCCCATCAATTACGATCACCGCATCATTAACTGATGTGATAAAACCAATAACATTTCTTCTTTTTTCGATCGGAACAAACAAATTAACCTGTACTTTCTGACCTATAAAACGCTGAAAATGCTCAACCTCAAATAAAGGCCGCTCAGCACCGGGTGATGACACTTCTAACTGATAAACTGTTTTAATTGGATCTTCAACATCTAATACGCCACTGACTTGACGACTTACACGCGTACAATCATCAAGAACAACACCCGACTCGGCATCAATATAAATTCTTAACAGACCGTTTGTAGGGTGTGGATTAAATTCAATCCCGACACACTCATACCCCATGCCCTCAACAATCGGCTCAATTAACTCTATTAAATGTTTTGGTGCCTGCTTCATATTCTCATTTAAAAAAAACCATCACACATAAAAAAAGGGCACTAAGCCCAATATTTTTTCTTTTATTCCCCGCGGCCCCGTTAACAACATGCCACAAAAAGAAAAACCCCATAATGGGGTTTCTTGGTAGCGGGGGCAGGATTTGAACCTACGACCTTCGGGTTATGAGCCCGACGAGCTACCAAGCTGCTCCACCCCGCGATTGAATTTATAACTATACATTACAACGACCTTTCTAGCAAGGTTTATTCCGATTAAAAACATATTTAAAGAACCAGCCCGCGTTCTTAAAAACACGCCACCCACAACGGTTAGCCTGCGCGTATTATTGCAAAAAACCTAACCAAACTAGGCCCATCAAGATAGCCCATGAAAAGAGACCGGCTAATAGGTCATCTAACATAATCCCTAATCCACCCCCGAGTTCCTGATCTAAAATGCAAATAGGCCAAGGTTTAAAAATATCAAATAACCGAAAGAGTAAAAAACCTATTAAAACGGCTGCCCAAGAAAAAGGCACAAATAACATTGTCACCAAATAACCGGCAATTTCATCCCAAACAATTCCGCCAAAATCATGAACACCTAACTTATCGGCAGCATACTGACAAATCCACACGCCACTGACACAAATCACTAGTGTCGCCAACAAATAAACCTGCTCACCGAACGCCAACAACAATAGATAAACCGGTATAGCCGCTAGTGTCCCCGCGGTCCCGGGTCCCTTAGGACATAAGCCCGAACCAAAACCAAAAGCCAGAAACAACCGCCAATCTGTCATAATTTGCTGAGCCGTTAATTTATTCTTACCAATCCTCATATTTCACCCAAAATGCTGAAATCCCGTTGCCACAACTGATTCTCTAACCCCAGATTTCGTTAAGAATAAGGCATCACCCGCTTCAACAACACCAATCTGACTACACATAACAGGCTGCTCAGACAGGCAACTTTCCAGTCTCTGTTGATTTTCAGGACTCACTGTAAAACATAACTCATAATCATCGCCACCATTAAGTGGCATTTTCCAATCATTAGTTTCATAAATATAGCTTCTGACTTGAGATGATAACGGCAACTGTTCCCAGTATAAATTCGCACCCACCCTACTTTTTTTTAAAACATGACCTAAATCCGACAATAAGCCATCTGATATATCAATACACGCATTGGCATAAGGCAAAATAATTGACCCAATAGCCACTCTGGGGTCAGGGCAATGAAACCGCTTTAAAACAGACTGACTATCTTCTAAGTCATAGCCTTGCACCACTTTAAGACCCAACCCAGCATCGCCTAAGAACCCAGTCAAATAAATCAAATCCCCAACCTTTGCCTGATGCCGGCATAATGCACGCCCCTTGGGAACCAGCCCCAAAGCCTGAAGCGTTAAGGTCAAGGGCCCCGAAGTAGTATCACCGCCGATCAAGTCCACTTCAAAGCGATCCGTTAATTGAAATAACCGGTCAGAAAAACGCTGCAACCAATCTTCATCAAACGCCGGCAATGTTAATGCTAATGTGATAGCAACCGGCCTTGCTCCCATGCTTGATAAATCACTTAAATTAACGGCTAGCAATTTATGAGCTAAAAATTCCGGCTGTGTATTAGGAAAAAAATGAACCCCTTCCACCATGGTATCTACGGTTACCACCCATTCGCAATCTTCTGCCATACCCAATACGGCACAATCATCACCTACCCCTAACTGAACTTGCGAATGCTTATGACTTTTAGACGTAAAGAAACGTTCAATAATTGAAAACTCAGACAATTCCACCCAACTAACTTCTGCTCTTTGTGACTTCAGCCGACCGATAACGGTGTGCGATTTTATCCAACACACCATTAATATACTTGTAACCGTCCTCAGCGCCGTATAACTTCGACAAAGACACCGCTTCATTTAAAATAACACGGTATGGAATATCTAAGCGATTAAGCAATTCAAAAATACTCATCCTTAAAATGGCTCGTTCCACCGGATCTATTTTAGCTACCGGTCGATCAACAAACTCGTCAAGCGCCTTATCAATTACGGCCAGCTGCTTAGGAACACCCTGCAACAACTCAGAAAAATAGCTCCGCTGCACATTTTTAAGCCGGTCTGCTTCTCTAAATTGCCGCTCAATTTCAATAACAGAAACTCCCGTCATTTGCCATTGATACAAGGCCTGGACCACATTTTTACGTGCATTAGTTCTTGCTTGACTCATACTTTCTCTAAAGATTTAAATAAACTAATCATTTCAATCACTGATAATGCGGCTTCAGCACCCTTATTCCCCGCTTTAGTCCCTGCACGCTCAATAGCTTGCTCAATAGTATCAACGGTTAAAACACCAAAACTGACTGGAACCTTGTGTTGCAAAGAAACCATCGAAATCCCTTTAACGCACTCCCCTGCTACATATTCAAAATGTGGTGTCCCACCACGAATCACCGCACCTAGTGCGATAATGGCATCAAATTGTTGCATTTCGGCGACCTTTTGGACAGCCAAAGGCAGCTCAAAAGCACCGGGCACCCGAACCACGGTAATATCATCACGGTCAGCGCCGTGCCTGACCAACGCATCAATAGCACCGGATTCCAGTTGTTCCACAATAAAACTATTAAATCTAGAAACCACCAAGCATACCTTAGCGTCTCGAATCACTAAATCGCCTTCATACGTTTTAATTGTTGCCATAACCTTCTCTAAAAAATTAATTTATAAATTCAATCACTTCTAAATCAAAACCAGACAGCCCCAAATATTTTTTCTGGCCGCCTAAAACCTTCAGTTTGTGCACACCCAGATCTGCTAAAATTTGCGCGCCGGTCCCAGTATTTCGCCAATCATCAGATTGGTCATTTGCAGCAACATTCAAAACCACCCCGTGATCTTCCATATTATATTGATGAACAAGTTCCACTAACGACTTATTATCTTCTTCTTGACGAACAATCACCAATACACCACAGCCTTCTTTGGCAATTTTCACCATTGCATCTCTAATAGTTATACTAGAACCGCCACGTTTACCCGCGAAGACATCATTCAAAACATTACGCCCATGAACACGCACCAGAACGGGATCATCTCCGGAAACATCACCCAAAACTAAAGCCAAATGCAATTTATTATCGTGACTGTCTTGATAAGCATAGAGCCTAAAATCACCAAATTCAGTTGGAAACTGACACTCACTAATCCGCTCCAACGTATGCTCGTTTTGAATACGATAGTGAATTAAATCAGCAATAGTCCCTATTTTTAAGTCGTGTTCACGTGCAAACAATTCCAAATCAGGCTTTCTCGCCATTGAGCCATCTTCATTAAGAATTTCAACAATAACCGAAGAAGGTTCGAGACCGGCTAACTGTGCTAAATCACACCCTGCTTCGGTATGGCCCGCTCTTTTTAACACGCCCCCCGATTGCGCCATCAAGGGAAAGATATGTCCAGGCTGCACTAAATCATCGGGTTGAACATTCTTAGCCACCGCTGTACGAACCGTATGCGCCCTGTCAGCCGCGGAAATCCCCGTGGTCACACCTGTTGCCGCCTCAATAGAAACGGTGAAATTAGTTGAGTGCGCTGTTTTATTCTCGTTCACCATTAACGGCAAGCGTAATTGATGACACCGCTCCCGGGTCATGGTTAAACAAATCAAGCCACGCCCATAGCGCGCCATGAAATTGATATCCTCCGCACGAACTTTAGAGGCTGCAATCAATAAATCACCCTCATTTTCACGGTCTTCGTCATCCAGAATGACAACCATTTTACCGTTTTTCAAATCCTCAATTATATCGTCTATAGAATTCATAGCTATCCTTTAATAAACCCTGCATTATTTAATAATGCAGTAATTTTTGAATCATCGCTTACGCTCTGCTCTCCCTGAATAAGTCGCTCTAGATAGCGCGCCAACACATCCACCTCAATATTAACGGTATCCCCAATAGTTATGGCACCTAATGTTGTCACCGACAACGTGTGCGGAACAATATTGACTGAAAAAATTTCGCCCGCTACCTGATTAACCGTCAAACTAATCCCATCAATACAAATGGAGCCTTTTTCTGCGATATAACGCCCCAGTGTTTGAGGTACTTTAAAATCAAACCGGAAAGAGCGCCCCTCTTGCTCTTTTCGTAAAACAGTCCCAAGACCATCAACATGGCCACTGACAAAATGCCCGCCTAAGCGCGTTGTAGGCGCTAAGGCCAATTCCAAATTAACCGAAGTGCCCGGCTTAGCCTGACCCAAAGTAGTCCGTGACAACGTTTCTCTAGAAACATCCGCACTAAACGAATTCGCCGTTAACTCAACGGCTGTTAAACAAACCCCATTAACAGCAATACTGTCACCTATATTAACATCATCAAGCGATAATTGACCCGTGTTAAACGTCAGTTGATAATCTCCCCCCAGCGCTTCTAAACGCTCGACCTTACCTATGGCTAAAATAATACCTGTAAACATTTTTTATTTGCTATATGTTAATTTAATATCAGGACCTATCTGCCCTATCGTTTGTAATGACAGTGTCACTTTATCTTTCATTGCTTTTAATCCAGGCAAGTGAAATAAACCTCGCCCTTCATCTCCCAAAATACTTGGGGCGAGATAAACACACCACTCGTCGACCAAGTCCTGTTCTAAAAAAGCACCATTTAAAATCGGCCCTGCTTCCACCAAGAGTTGATTAATTTGACGCTCGGCTAACAACGCTAATGCGGCCTTGATATCAACACGTCCTTGCTCCGTTGCCGGCAGCGTAAACACCTTGGCCCCCAATGCTTCCAAACGATTTTTTCGACTCGCATCCTCAGAAACCGTAAAAATCCAGATTTCAGATCGTTCTGTTAATAAAGCGGCTGTTATCGGCATTTTTAAGGTCGAATCCAATACCACCCGCACCGGTTGCTTTAATTCAACACCCGGCAATCGTGCTGTTAACAAAGGATCATCGGCAATAACGGTTGCTATTCCCGTTAAAACAGCTGAACTCTCCGCTCTTAATCGATGAACATCTAAGCGTGATTGCGCCGATGTAATCCATTGACTTTCACCCGAAGCCATTGCCGTGCGCCCATCTAGACTAGCGGCCAGTTTAGCCACCACGAAGGGCTTTCGGTTCTGCATCCTAGCTATAAAACCTCGGTTAATATATTCAGCCTCGGCGGCTAAGACATGGGTGTCCGTTTTTATACCGGCTGCCTCTAATTCCGCTATTCCACGCCCTGCAACTCTTGGGTTAGGATCGGTCATCGCAACAACAACACGATGCACGCCGGCCCGAATTAACGCCTGACTACAGGGCGCTGTTAAACCGATATGACAACAGGGCTCAAGACTGACATAAACCGTCGCCCCAGTAACATTTCCAGCGCGCTCCAAAGCCATAATTTCAGCATGCGGCCCGCCTGCAAATTGATGCCACCCTTCCGCTATTACCTGTTGATCACGAACAATCACACAACCGACCCGAGGGTTAGGATCTGTCGTGTAAACACCTTTCCGCGCAAGTTTTAACGCTTGCGCCATAAATACTTCATCAGTCTGTAGAGTCATGTTATTTTTTCAGGTTTTCTATAACCTTAGTAAATTCATTAACATCCTGAAAACTCCGATAAACGGAGGCAAATCGGACAAATGCAACATGATCTAACTTACTTAACGCTTGCATCACTAACTCCCCGACTTCACGAGTTGGGAATTCTCTTTCACCTTTTAAAATAAGTTCTTTCTTAATTCTAGAAACGGCTTGTTCAATACGCTCACTATCAACAGGACGTTTCTCCAATGCTTTTAACATTCCGGAACGTAATTTTGCCTCATCAAAAGGGACCCGTGTTCCGTTACTCTTTACCAAGCGCGGCAAATTTAATTCAGCAACTTCATAAGTCGTAAAACGCTCCTTACAAGTTGCACATTCTCGTCGCCGACGCACTTGATCTCCCTCGTTTGCAAAGCGCGAATCAATGACTTTGGTATCTTGCGCAGAACAAAAAGGACATCTCATAAACTATAGCACCCACACCTAAATAAAAAAATTACCGTACAATTGTTATTTTATCGTACTTTGCCTTAATTAACTTTTTTAAAGCCATTATTCATACTATGCATGATCAAGAAGGGGTCATCAAATACCAACTCACACAGACCCAAAAGCCGTTACCATTAACGCCTGATGAATTTACCCTGATCAACGTCTGGCGAACGATTGCCTATCAACTGGGTATTATTGGTCAAGACCCCAAGCGTTACAGCGGCCTTGGATTTGGTAATATCAGTCAAGTGACCGCCCTCCCCACGATACAATTTATCATCTCAGGAACACAAACCGGGTTAGAAGAATCTTTGTCCCCAGAACAATACTGTGGCATCCTGACAGCCAATATACAAAAAAATACTCTGACAGCACTCGGGCTTTGTAAACCTTCTTCAGAAGCAATGACTCATGCCATGATTTATACTGTCAAACCAACCATAAAAGGCATTATCCATGTCCATAGTCCCGAAATATGGCATGCCACACATGCGCTTAATTTGCCTTATACCGCTGCGAATATCCCCTACGGCACCCCTGAAATGGCCCTCGCCGTTAAACAACTTTTTATCACCGGTCAATTAGGTGACACCGGGTCTTTTGCAATGCTAGGCCATCAAGATGGCATTGTTTCATTTGGTTCCACACTGGAAAAAGCAGGGCTTGATCTGATAAAATATCTTGCAGCCGCCAGAGCTGTTATAGAAAAAAAACGCCCCAATTCATAATGCTATAAAAATCATGAAGCAACCCAAAGTCCTGATCTATACGTCAACAATCTGTCCTTATTGCACCATGGCCAAACGCCTACTCACCCAAAAAGGCGCGCATTTTGATGAAGTCAATCTTGATAAACAGCCAGAATTACGTCATGAAATAATGACTCAAACTAAAAGAAGAACCGTGCCGCAAATATTTATTGGCCAGCAACATATTGGCGGCTTTGACGATCTCTATGCGCTTGAAATCAACAATAAACTCGACACACTACTGAGCCCGGCCTAAGAAAAGCCTTTTTTACCTCACCGTTCTTACAAGCCCCGACTCAGATCTTTCTTGATATCGGCTATGTTTTCCAGTCCGACCGATATCCGTAATAAACCATCACTAATTCCAGCCTCTGCCCGCACCTCGGGAGTCAATCGACTGTGCGTGGTGGATGCCGGGTGCGTGATGGTGGTTTTAACATCGCCCAAATTTGCGGTAATTGATAACATCTGCGTCGCATCAATTAACTCCCAAGCCTTAGCTTGTCCGGCTTGCAATTCAAAACTGACAACGCCGCCAAAACCTGTCTGCTGCTGCAACGCTAATTCATGCTGTGGATGAGATTTCAAACCAGGATAAAACACGCGTTTCACAGCCGCTTGCCCCTCCAGCCACGTCGCTAATGCTTGCGCATTTTCACAATGGCTTTTCATACGAAGTGCCAATGTTTCCAGCCCTGATATAAAAACCCAAGCATTAAAAGGACTCAGTGTTGACCCTCCGGTTCTAAGAAACGGATAAATAGATTTTTCAATCAATTCATCACTGGCAATCACCGCGCCGCCGACACAACGTCCCTGACCGTCTAAATACTTGGTCGCTGAATGCACCACAATATCAGCACCTAATTCAAGCGGCTTTTGTAAAACAGGCGTACAAAAAACATTGTCTACAATCAATAAGATATCATGCGCATGTGCTAATTCTGCTAACGCCTTGATATCTGCAATCTCCATCATCGGATTAGATGGCGTTTCTAAAAATAAAAATTGTGTTTCCGGTTTAATGGCTTGTTCCCATGCCGATAAATCAGTTAGGTCAACAAAGTCAGTGACCACCCCAAATTTCCCAAAAAAATTCTGGAACATTAAAACTGAATTGCCAAAAATACTTCGAGAGCTAACAACGTGATCACCGGCCTTTAACAACCCCATGCCCACCGCCATAATAGCGGCCATCCCCGATGAAAATGCCAAACACCGTTCGCCGCCTTCCAGCAATGCTAACCGCTCTTGAAAAACATCCACCGTTGGATTAGTAAAACGAGAATAAATATTGCCCGGCTGGTTACCGGAGAAGCGTTCCGCAGCTTCTGCTGCACTGGCAAAGACGTAACTTGACGTCGTAAAAATAGGCACACTGTGCTCATCTTCATGTGTTCTTTCATGCCCAGATCTTATCGCTTGTGTTTCGAAGGAATAGCCACTCCAATCTGATGATTTCATACGTTTATCGTTCATTGGCCTCAAGATTTCACTCTAATTCATTCATATTATTCATTAAAAAAATCAACACTTAGATTTCAATAACGAAACTTTCTTTATTTTGTTTCATTTGCGCATCATCATTTCGCAAAGCTTCCAAACTTGCCAAGTACTCAGCATTGATATCACCGGTCACATAACTATTACTAAAACAAGAAGTATCAAAATGCTTAATGTCTTTATTACCTTGGCCCACGGCTGCAATTAAATCTTCATGGTCTTGATAAAACAATCTATCTGCGCCGATGGCTTCCTGGATTTCTGCTTCAGTACGCCCATGAGCGATCAGCTCAGAAGCTGAAGGCATATCTATGCCATAAACATTCGGGTAACGAACCGGTGGCGCTGCCGATGAAAAATAAACATTCTTTGCACCGGCATCCCGTGCCATTTCAATAATCTGAGCTGATGTTGTCCCTCGGACAATTGAATCATCCACTAAAAGGACATTTTTTCCCTCAAACTCTAATTTAATGGCATTTAACTTTTGGCGTACTGATTTCTCACGCATTTTTTGACCCGGCATAATAAAAGTCCGCCCGATATAGCGATTTTTGATAAAGCCTTCACGAAACTTTACCTTTAACTTTGATGCCAACATAATTGCAGCTGTCCGACTGGTATCAGGTATAGGCATGACCACATCAATATCATGACCAGCCCATTCTCGTTGTATTTTTGCTGCTAATTTCTCACCCATCCGTAACCGTGCTTTATACACAGAAATATTATCAATCATAGAATCAGGACGCGCAAAATAAACAAATTCAAAGATACAAGGCGCATGGTCTATCATTTTCGGATCAGCGCATTGCACCGTATGCAACACCCCAGAACGTTCAATAAACACAGCCTCACCGGGCTTAATATCGCGAGTGAGTTTAAAACCCAAGGCATCTAACGCTACATTTTCAGAAGCAATCATATACTCTACCCCCTCTTCACTTTCTCGCTCACCAAAAACTATCGGACGAATACCGTTCGGGTCTCTAAAACCCACAATACCAAAACCGGTAATCATTGCAACGACAGCGTAAGCACCCCGGCAACGTTGATGTACTTCTGAGACGGCATCAAAAACATCCTCAACCGTTAACCGTGTTTTTCCTTGTGACTGTAGAGCATTGGCCAAAACATTAAGAATCACTTCCGAATCTGATTCGGTATTAATATGACGTTGATCTTCAGCAAACAAGTCTTTTTTCAATGCCCGTGCATTGGTCAAATTCCCGTTGTGAGCTAAGGTAATACCAAAGGGAGAGTTAACATAAAACGGTTGTGATTCAGCAGAGCTGGAACAGCCTGCCGTCGGATAGCGCACGTGAGCGATCCCCATCGAACCGGGTAACTTCAACATATGTTGCGTTTTAAAAACATCACGCACTAAGCCATTCTCTTTACGTAGAAACAGCCGACCACTCTCATAGGTCGCTATACCCGCGGCATCCTGTCCTCGGTGTTGGAGTACAGTAAGCGCATCATATAATTCCTGATTTACATTTTTGTGGGAAACAATTGCAGCAATACCACACATAATTCATCAACCTTGCTTTGTAAAAATTAAATTTAAGTCGTCTTTCGTGAACAGGCTAGCCATAATCCAGATAACCCGCAAGACCTTGAGGCAAATAACCACGCAACCACTCCGCGACTGACTGAAACGGCGGTATTAACTGCGATTCTCGCCACCAAGAATCTTGTGGTAGCGGCGTCAACCCAGCCAAAACAATCACTATCGTCACCACTAAAATGCCACGCGCAATACCAAAAACCATGCCTAAAAAACGATCGGTTCCGGTCAGCCCTGTTTTTTTAACTAAAACACCTAACAAATAACCGACAATCCCCCCCACCAATAAGGTCAGCAAAAGCAAAGCGACAAAAGCCACGGCCATTCGAAGAGAAGGGTATTCAATCCATTGGGTTAATAATACGGTAAAGTCTCGACTGTAATTCAAACCAATCCAAATACCGCTAGCCCAACTAAGCAATGATAATGCTTCCCGGGTCAGTCCTCTAAATAAGCCAATAACTGAAGAAATAGCGACCAACCCAAGCAGTGCATAATCTACCCAAACCATTGTATACTCACTGTAAATAACTCCCTTAAACCAACCAGACTGGTGCGTATTACTTGCTAGTTTCCAACGCCGATTACTCCGGCATTAAAAGCCCTTTTATCTGGGTCTTCTCGGCTAATGTCTGTAGCGTTTTTTCAGCACGACTTTTGTCTAATTCTGGTCCTATACGAACCCGATGCATCCCCTTAAAATACTCTGTATAAACGGTAAACTTTTTCGCGCGCAGATCATCTCTTAGTTTGATTGCATGCTCCTTGCGTCCAAAACTTCCAACCTGGATAACCCACCGAACCAACACCGCCTGAGGGGTTACCGATTTCTTTGGGTTAGCGTGTGGCCTGTTGTTATTACTCGAAACTGAATGTTCTGATAGCCGACGATTTGTTGACAGCTCAACCACCTTGGGTGAATTAAAAGGCACGGGCTTCAACTCTTCAACAAAAATTTCCTCGGGTAACTGAGGAATCTTCATTTCACTGAGAGAGCGTCTTTGTTGCTCCGTGGTGTCATCAATTAACATGGGCAGAAAGAAAGCCAATAGTAACGTAATTACAACGGTCCCGGTCAACCGTTGTTTTAATTTCTCATCCATTATTATACCTCGTCAGCTGAACGCTTAGACAAAAACTCCGACACTAAAAAGAAAGAACCAAATATAACAATTAAATCCTGACTTTGGGAATTATCTTGTGCAGCAACTAAGGTTTCATCAAAGTTTCTAAACCCTGAGAAAATATTTTCAATTGAACAACTGCTTAGCCCTGCGATAACTTGCTCAACATCGGCACAACGACTGCTTGCTAACGGCGCTATGTACCAATTACTGACAATCGACTTCAATCGCTGTCCCACACCGACAAAATCTTTATCTTTCATCATATTAAAAATAAGATGTATTTTCTTATCTGGAAAAGAAGACGCAAGATAGTCTCTCAATATACCCGCGGATAACGGGTTATGCCCAACATCTAATAAAATAAGTGGCGTACCGTGAATAAGTTGAAAACGTCCCGACAACTGTACCTGCCGTAAGCCATCCGCAACAGCATTTTTGGTTAACGGCAAACGCGGGGCTAATACCTTGAGAACCTGAATAACTGCGGCTGCATTAACCAATTGATGCTCACCCAGTAAATTTGGATAAGGTAAATGCATTACTGTGTCAGAAGCGCTTGACCAGGTCCAACTGTCGTTATGTTTTTCAAAAGAAAAATCCTTACCGACCAAATAAAGTGGCGCACTTAATTCATTCGCATACGCTTCAATAACAGCCGGGGGGTCCACATCGCCAACCACTGCAGGCCGGCCCGCTCTAAAAATCCCTATTTTTTCCTGCGCAATTAATTCACGGGTATCGCCCAACCAATCACTGTGATCAATACCAATACTGGGTATTAAAGCAATATCCGTATCAATAACATTGACCGCATCAAGTCGCCCGCCAAGCCCGACTTCCAATAACTGAACATCTAACTCAGTTCTAGAAAAAATGTCCAGCGCAGCCAAGGTGCAAAATTCAAAATAACTTAATGACGTTGAACCCCGCACCGCCTCTATGCGTTCAAATGCCTGACAAATCAAGCGATCCGGAACAACCGTACCATTAATTCTTATCCGTTCATTATAAAACTGTAAGTGCGGCGAGGTATAAGTTCCTACACGGTAACCACTTTGCCTTAAAATAGCATCCAAAAAGGCTACACATGAACCTTTACCGTTAGTTCCTCCGACCGTAATGGTGAGTGGTTTTTTAGCCGGCTTTTCCAGTAACTGGTAAACCCTGGAAACACGCTCTAAGCCTAAGTCAATCTGCTTACTGTGCAGCGTTTCCTGCCACTGCAACCATCCTTGTAATGACTCAAAATGCATCAGTCCCAAATAACAAAATTATCAAATAAAACACTAAGCGCTAAAAAACTTACTCTAAGTCTTTATCCGCTTGTTCATCATCGCTGACACTGGAATTAAAACCACTCATCTCCGTTACCGTAATTTCGGGCACCAACGACTCAGATGCATTAGTTAAAGGTCTATTCTCCATCAACATGGCCAAAATAGTAGCCACTTGATCACGCATTTCCCGACGGTTAACAATCAAATCAACAGCACCGTGTTCGACAAGAAACTCACTGCGTTGAAAACCCTCCGGCAACTTCTCCCGCACGGTTTGCTCAATGACACGTGGCCCTGCAAAACCAATCAAGGCTTTAGGTTCAGCCAGATTAAGATCGCCGAGCATGGCAAGACTCGCAGAAACCCCACCCATCGTAGGATCCGTTAAAAATGAAATAAAGGGCAATCCAGCCTCGGACAAACGTGTTAAGGCCGCACTGGTCTTTGCCATTTGAAACAATGAAAACAATGACTCCTGCATCCGCGCCCCACCGCTGGCGGTAAAAACAATAAAAGGCACCCCTAATTCAATACTGGTATTAACGCCGCGCACAAACTTCTCACCGACAACAGAACCCATTGAGCCACCCATAAAGCCAAAATCAAATGCGGCGGCAACAATTCCAGCCCCCTTTAACTGGCCTGACATAACAACTAAGGCATCATTCTCTTCGGTTTTCTTTTGTGCCTGAACCAAGCGATCCTTATACTTTTTACTGTCTTTAAAGCGTAGCGGATCGGTTGGCATTAAATGTTCAGCAATCTCTATACGTCCCTCTGGATCTAAGAAAATATCTAATCGAGTCCTGCCCCCAATACGCATATGATGATCGCATTTCGGACAAACATTAAAATTCTTTTCCAGTTCAGAGTTGTATAAAATAGCATTACACGATGTACATTTATTCCAAAGCCCTTCCGGTACAGCACCCTTCGTTGATGCTGCCGTTCTGATTGAAGGAACTAGATTCTCAAACCAACTCATAGCGTACTCCCGTTAATTAACTTCATTATCCATCGCCTGACGCATAGAACTTAAAAGCGTAACAACCTCTTGCTGCGCTAAACCAAGATTATCAAGATTTGCTTGTATCTTATTAATAATAGCACTGCCCACAACAACGCCATCAGCTACACTCGCGACCGCTTTTGCCGTCTCAGCATTTTTTACACCAAAACCAACACCAATAGGTAAATCAGTAAGTTGTTGAATCTGAGCCATTTTTTTCTTTACATCGTCAACGTCCAGATGCCCTGCGCCCGTAACCCCTTTTAAAGAAACATAATAGATATAACCACTGCCTTTTGCAGCCATTTTTTTAATACGTTCCTCTGTGCTGTTAGGTGCCAATAAGAAAATAGGGTCAATGTTCACTGCTTTCAATAACGGCGCATATTCCTCTGCCTCTTCTGGCGGCATATCAACCGTTAAGACACCATCAACGCCGACACGGGCCGCTGCTTGTGCAAAATCCGCATACCCCATAAATTCAATAGGATTAAGGTAACCCATGAGCACAATCGGCGTTGTATCGTCGGTTTTTCGAAATTCTGCTACCATGGATAAAACCCGTGTTAAATTCATGCCCTGTTCCAGAGCACGCTCACTGGCTTTTTGTATCACAGGGCCATCGGCCATCGGATCTGAAAAAGGAACGCCTAATTCAATAACATCCACACCCGCCGCAACCATCGCATGTAACAATGGAACAGTAAAATCAGGTACTGGATCACCCGCCGTGACAAAAGGAATTAAGGCTTTTCGTCCGGATAGCGAGAGACTCTGAAAGGTTTTAGCTAGACGACTCATAATTCAACCCCTTCTCGTTCAGCCACAGTATGCATATCTTTATCCCCGCGCCCCGACAAGTTAACTAAAATAACTTCATCCTTCGCCATAGTCGGCGCCAACTTCATCGCATAGGCCAATGCGTGACTGGATTCTAATGCCGGAATAATACCTTCCATACGGGTTAGTGCGTAAAAGGCTTCAACGGCCTCATCATCGGTTATATTGACATACTCTGCACGACCGGAGTCTTTCAACCACGCATGCTCGGGCCCGACACCCGGATAATCTAAGCCTGCAGAAATAGAATGTGTTTCTAAAATCTCACCGTGATCATCGGCAACAAGATAGGTCCTGTTTCCGTGTAATACGCCAGGTCGCCCGGCGCCCAATGTCACAGAATGACGCCCAGTTTCAATGCCATCCCCGGCCGCTTCAACGCCATATATTTTAACGGAAGCATCATCAATAAACGGATGAAATAAACCGATAGCATTAGATCCCCCTCCCACACAGGCAACCAACGCATCCGGTAACCGTCCAATCATAGTTTGCAACTGCGCTTTCGACTCACGGCCAATAATAGTCTGAAAATCTCGAACCAGTGCAGGATAAGGGTGTGGACCTGCCACCGTACCAATAATGTAAAAGGTATCGTCGACATTGGTTACCCAATCCCGCATGGCTTCATTGAGAGCATCTTTCAATGTTTTAGAACCGGAATCAACCGAAACTACTTTCGCACCTAACAGACGCATACGATAAACATTTTGAACTTGTCGGGCAATATCAACAGAGCCCATATAAACAACACATTCCAGACCTAATCTAGCCGCTACCGTGGCCGTTGCAACACCGTGTTGACCGGCTCCCGTTTCAGCAATAATCCGGGTTTTACCCATTCGCTTAGCTAATAAGGCTTGTCCAATTGCATTATTAATTTTATGCGCGCCGGTATGGTTCAAATCTTCACGCTTTAAATAGATTTGCGCCCCTCCCAGCTCACGACTCCAACGTTCGGCATGGTAAATCGGCGACGGTCTGCCCACATAATGGTGTAAATCCTTATCCAACTCCGCTAAGAACTCTGGATCTTTCGAATACTCTTGATAAGCCTCATCTAACTGTTTGATTGGCAGCATGAGTGTTTCTGCGACAAATTTCCCACCATAAGGCCCAAAATGCCCTGCTTCATCAGGCATATCATATTTCAAACTATTTTCTTCTGTCACCTAACTCTACCTCTGTAATCAATTCTACTATTTTATGAATATCCTTCATGCCTTTCTGTCGCTCGACCCCACTGCTGACATCGAGCGCATAAGGCCGCGCCTGTTTAATAGCCTGTTGGGCATTTTCAACACCAATGCCTCCCGCCAAAATAATGGGTAACGGATAATTATCAGGGATTAAATTCCAATCAAAATGATGCCCCGTCCCCCCTTTAAGATCCGGGTGATACGCATCCACCAATAACGCGGAGGCATCAAAAAAATCATCTGCTAATTGCATTAAATCAGTTTCCGGGCGCATTCGAACCGCCTTAATATAAGGACGCCCCGCTAACCGACAAAAAGCGGGCGACTCATCACCATGAAACTGTAGCAAGTCAATCGGCACCTGCGACAAAACACGTTCAATAACCGCGTAAGACTCATCAACAAACAATCCTACGGTGGTCACAAATGCAGGCAATGCTGCAATGACTTTTTGACCTTGTTCCACAGTAATATTGCGTGGACTGGGCGAATAAAACACCAAACCAATAGCATCAACACCGTGGTAAGCTGCCGCCGCTGCATTCTCAGGGTCAGTAAACCCACAGACTTTGATTCGAGTCCGCATGATCCTCAACGCTCTTCAAAGCGGCTAAGTATACCATAGAGTTTGTAACTTTCCGCTATGCGTAACCCACTGATAACACTTTGAAAGCCGTTATAAAGTAAATTCAATCAAATCGCGCGGCATTCGTAGGTAATACTGCAAATACCGGGTGGTTATCCACTCCGTATTCAGGCGGATAAAAAACACCGCCCAAGTAGAGTCCATGCGGTGCTGCCGTTGCAGCGGCCAAACGCCGGTCTTTTTTATCCAACAATTGCTCACACCACGCGGCAGCGTGTTTACCTTGACCAATTTCCATTAAAGTTCCGGCAATATTTCTTACCATATGATGCACAAAGGCATTGGCACATAAATCAATGGTTATTAAATCACCCTCTTGATAAACCTTAATAAAGTGCATGAATCGACGCGGGCTTTTAGATTGACAACCTTGCGCTCTAAAAGACGTAAAATCATGATCGCCAACCAAACATTGAGCCGCCACATGCATCCTTTCAACATCAAGCACCGGGTAACACCACGTCACTTGACGGTAACGCAGGGCTGACTGTATCGGGCGATTCAAAATGACGTACCGGTAAAAACGGGCAATAGCACTGTAACGGGCATGAAACCCCGCTTGGGCATCTTGAACCCAAAGCACTCGAACATCATCAGGCAAATAAGTATTAGCACCCATTAGCCATGACCGGTGTGACCGAACCACAGTAGTATCCATATGAACCACTTGCTCTAATGCATGCACCCCGCTATCGGTGCGCCCTGCACACACTACGGTAACCGGCTCATTGGCAACTGTTGCTAAAGCCGTTTCAAGCACTGACTGCACGGTCCGAAGCCCCCGCTGCCACTGCCAGCCCGAAAACTGGCTACCGTTATACTCTACGCCCATCACCAATCGATTCATCGCTTCAGTCAAAACAGCTCATTAACAGGACCGTTTATTCATGAATTAGAACCCGCTCACCGGTCAAAGCAAGATCAAATAATTCTATAACATCGTGATTTTTCATTCGCACACAGCCATGGGATTGCGGTGTCTCCGTCACCAGATCGTCTGGACTGCCGTGAATATAAATATATCGCCAACCCGAATCAACTGATCCATACCGGTTTCGGCCCGGCTCAAGCCCAACTAACCAGAGGATGCGTGTCAAAATCCAGTCCCGCTCCGGAAATGCCTTAGCCAGACTAGCACAATAGATTTCACCGGTGGGCCTGCGCCCTGAAAAAACCGTATACTGAGGGGCCCTCACACCAATTTTAGCCTTAATTTTATGCCAACCCCGCGGTGTACACTCACTGCCCACTTGCTCACCTGGACCATTTTTTGCCGTCGATACCACAAAACGCCGACACACTTCACCGTTACGAATCACCGACAGGTTCTGCGCATTCAAATCAATATCCAAATAATCAGCAACACTCATAAATATCAGATTAAAAAAACACCTATTAACAGCTCACTCTAGCGACGAAAAACCGCAATAGATTCAACATGCGCCGTTTGCGGAAACATATCCATAACGCCCGCCTTCTCTAAACGATACCCTAAATCATTAACTAAAATACCCGCATCTCGGGCCAGTGTTGCGGGATTACAAGAAACATAAACAATACATTCAGGTTTCCACTTCGGCATCCATGCTAAAACTTCAGCAGCACCGGCTCGAGAAGGATCAAGCAATACCTTGGTAAACGTTTGTTTGACCCACGACTCTGCAGATAAATCACCGAACAAATCTGCCTTATAAAAATCAACATTACTTATATTATTTAATCGCGCATTTTCTTGGGCATGATTAACCAAGGGCAAATCGCCTTCAATCCCGACCACATGACCTGAATACCGAGCCAACGGCAAGGTGAAATTTCCCAGCCCGCAAAACAAATCTAACACGCGGTCTTCCTTCGTTAACGCTAAAACATCAATAACGCGATTAATCATTTGCCGATTAATGGCCGTGTTGACTTGGGTAAACATCGTGGGTTTGAAATTAAAGTTCACCTGATGATCAGGCAAAGCATAACTGGGCATCAATCCGGCCTCTGGCCACAACGGCATAATTGAATCAGGACCTTTGGGTTGTAAATAAATAACCAAATTATTTACCTTGGCAAAATCACGAATCACCGCACAATCATCGTCCGTGGGTGGTTCCAACACCCGAATGGCCAACACCACATCACTGTCTCCGATAGCAACTTCAATTTGAGGTATTTTGTCCTTAATCGTAAGTTGGCCTATCATCGCTGAAAGTGCCATCAATCGCTCACCCACGGCCGGATGCATAACACGACACGATTCAATATCCGCTAAAAAAGGTTGCCGACGCTCTCTGAAGCCAACCAAAACACGCCCTTTCTTAGCGACATATTTAACGCCCATTCGCGCCTTTTGCCGATAACCCCAAAAAGGCCCCGTCAAAGGCTTCCAAATAAGCGGGATATCAAGTTTTCCAATTCGTTTAAACTGTTCTTCCAATATCGACTGCTTTATTTCTATTTGCAACGGCTCTTTAACATGCTGAAAACTACAGCCCCCACATATACCATAATGAGGACATCCGGGTTCTCCCCGTTCAGCTGTCGGTGTCACTAATTTAACCACCTTGCCTTCAGCATAATCGCGGCGACTATCGGTGTAAACAAATTCAACCACCTCACCCGGCAAGGCTTCATCAACAAAAACCACCTTGCCATCAATATGGGTTAACCCTCGCCCGTCATGTGCAAAAGACTCTATTGTTGCGCTCACCGGCGCCTCTGGTAATTTCTTTTTCTTAAAACGTCGTCTTGCCATGAATGTTCTTTTTGCCTCTTATAAACAGTGTATCGACCCGAAACAATCTGCTTTTATACTGAAAATACACCGGTAGATAAGTAACGATCGCCCCGATCACAAATAATAGTCACAATAACTTTGTTTTCTAATTGCTCGCCTAATTGCAACGCTGCAGCAACCGCACCCCCTGACGAAATTCCAGCAAAAATACCCTCTTGAGCAGCCAAGGCACGGGTCGTTTCTTCAGCTTGCTGTTGATCTACATCTAGAATGTAATCGACTTGAGAAGGGTTATAGATCTTAGGTAAATATTCTTCTGGCCACCGACGAATACCGGGTATTTTAGCATTATCTTTAGGTTGAACACCCACCACCTCAATCGCACTGTTCTGTTCTTTCAAAAAACGCGAGGTTCCCATAATTGTTCCCGTTGTCCCCATCGAACTAACAAAATGCGTCACTTGACCACCGGTATCACGCCAAATTTCAGGGCCTGTCCCCTCGTAATGTGCTCTCGGATTATCTGGGTTCGAAAATTGATCTAAAATACGCCCCTGTCCGGCTGCTTCCATTTTTCGAGCTAAATCAATCGCCCCTTCCATACTTTTTTCGGCCGGCGTAAGAATCAGTTCAGCACCGTAAGCGGCCATCGACGATCGCCGCTCTGCACTCATATTGTCAGGCATGATGAGCGTCATTCGATACCCTTTAATCGCTGCTGCCATGGCTAATGCGATACCGGTATTCCCACTCGTCGCCTCAATAAGGCGGTCACCGGGCTTAATCTCACCGCGACGCTCAGCATGTTGAATCATACTTAAAGCAGGACGATCTTTAACCGAACCGGCGGGGTTATTCCCTTCTAATTTCACCCAATAGGTGTTACTTGAAGCACCGGGTAATCGCTGCAACTTGACTAACGGTGTATTACCAACAAAAGCTTCAATCGTGGGTTCATTCATAACACATTATTCCTCAAACAAATCAGACCTTTCATTACCCCAACCATTTACGGGCATTTGCAAACAGGCGCATCCACGGACTATATTCACCCCAACCCTCAGGATGCCAAGAATTCTGAATGGTTCTAAAACAACGTTCAGGATGCGGCATCATAATGGTAAAACGACCATTTTCAGAAGTGAGCCCGGTCACACCCCCGACTGATCCGTTCGGGTTAGCGGGAAACGCTGTCGTCGGTTGACCGTAATTATCAACATAAGCTAAAGCAACCTGACGGGCTTCAAGCGCGGCCTCTAACTGACCCGTTTGAAAAAGTGCTCGCCCCTCACCGTGTGCAATAGAAACCGGCATTCTCGACCCGGCCATTCCGGACAATAAAATCGAAGGTGATGCCATGACTTCAACCATGGCCACACGGGCCTCAAACTGCTCTGAAATATTACCGACAAATTGCGGCCAATGTGCCGTCCCGGGGATTAAACTTTTCAATCCGGAAAGCATTTGACAGCCATTACAAACACCTAACCCAAAGGTATCGTCTCGATTAAAGAAATCTTGAAATTGTGCGCGCGCATAATCATTAAACAAAATAGACTTTGACCAGCCCCCGCCGGCACCTAAAACATCCCCATAAGAAAACCCTCCGCAGGCAACAATACCTTGGAATTCACGCAAAGAAACACGCTGATCCAATAGGTCACTCATGTGAACATCAACCGCGGTAAACCCCGCCCGATCAAATGCGGCTGCCATTTCCACATGGCCATTAACACCCTGCTCTCTTAAGATCGCCACCTTCGGCCTATAACTACCGATAAATGGACGGGTTATATCTTCATGTACATCAAAGGATAACTCTGCCTTTAGCCCCGGATCGTTATCATCTAAAATCCGGCTAAACTGCTGCTCGGCACACGCAGGATTATCACGTAATGCTTGCATATGAAAACTGGTTTCTGACCAGTTTTGCTGTAGTTGGGCCCTTGATTGCGCATAAACAACGGCACCACCAGTTTGAATAGTTAACTCAGCTAAGGTATTAAGCGTACCGATCACATGACTACAGGTCGATAATCCAGCCTGACCAAGATGTGCTAAAACAGCATCTTTGTGAGCCGCTGAGACCTGGATAACCGCGCCTAACTCCTCATTAAATAACGCCGCCAAACTATCCTCGCCCAAGGCGTCTAAGGTGAGCGACACCCCTAAGCGACTGGCAAACATCATTTCTGCAGCCGCCGCTAACAAGCCACCATCAGAGCGGTCATGATAAGCCAATAACAAGCCACGTTGATTCAGTACCTGAATAGCGTCAAAAAAGGATTTAAATAAAATCACATCGTCAAGGTCCGGCGCCAGATCCCCTAATTGCTGATAAACCTGCGCTAAAACCGAACCGCCTAAGCGATTCTTCCCTTGCCCTAAATCAATTAATATTAATACACTGTCCGTATTTTGAAGCTCAGGGGTTAATGTTTTGTAAATATCATTAACCGGTGCAAATGCAGTTGTTATCAAAGAGACCGGTGATGTCATCGACTTAGCTTGATCATCTTCTTTCCAAACCGTTTTCATCGACAATGAATCCTTACCTACCGGAATAGCAATCCCCAAAGCGGGACACAATTCCATACCCACCGCCTTGACCGTTTCAAACAAGGCCGCATCTTCACCACCAAAACCGGCGGCCGCCATCCAGTTAGCCGACAACTTAACCTGCCCTAATTCACCAATAGCCGCTGCCGCAAGATTCGTTAACGCCTCGCCAATCGCTAATCGTCCTGATGCCGGCGCATTGATAACAGCGACCGGTGTTCTTTCCCCCATTGCCATGGCTTCACCGGTCTTAGCATAAAAACCAGAAGCGGTAACAGCAACATCGGCAACAGGCACTTGCCACGGGCCCACCATTTGATCTCGAACGACCAACCCCGTGACCGAACGGTCACCAATGGTAATAAGAAAACTTTTATCGGCAACGGCAGGAAAAGATAACACACGCTTAACAGCTTCTGGCAACGTCACCCCGGACGCATCCAGTTTGTTAAGGGTTGGGACTTGGCGCTTAACATCACGGTGCATTTTAGGCGCCTTACCAAAAAGTAGAGACATCGGCAAATTAACGGCATCGTCTTTTAGCAACGCATCGGTTAATTGTAATTGTTCATCCTCGATGGCTTCGCCAATAACAGCATAAAGACATTTTTCTTTCTGACAGAAGGATTCAAACAACGGTAATGATTCTGGCATGATCGCTAAGATATAACGCTCTTGCGCTTCATTACACCAAATCTGCATCGGCGACATACCTTGGTCGGCATTTAATATTTTACGTAATTCAAAGCGGCCACCCCGGTCGCAGTCATGAATAATTTCCGGAACCGCATTGGATAAACCACCGGCCCCAACATCATGAATAGAAACGATCGGCGTTTTATCGCCGAGCGCCGAACAATGATTAATGACTTCCTGACATCGCCGCTCCATTTCTGGATTTTCACGTTGTACCGAAGCGTAATCTAGCTGCGCTGAAATTTCACCTGACGATTGTGAAGAGGCCGCACTGCCACCGAGCCCGATTAACATTGCCGGGCCCCCTAGAACAATAATAAGTGCACCGGGTGGGATGGTATTTTTATTGACCAACATGGGCCGAATATTACCCATTCCCCCAGCGATCATAATAGGTTTATGGTAGCCCAATAAATGATGACTCTCAGAAGCTACTGCGGGTTGCTCAAAACTACGAAAATAACCGGCTAAATTCGGACGCCCAAATTCATTATTAAACGCGGCACCGCCAACTGGCGCCTCAAGCATAATAGCCAATGCCGAAGCAATACGCTCAGGCTTACCGTAATCAACTTCCCACGGCTGCGACAACCCGGGTATTTTTAAATTAGACACCGAAAAACCCGTTAACCCAGCCTTGGTTTGGGAACCTAACCCGGTGGCTCCTTCGTCTCTAATTTCGCCACCCGAACCGGTAGCCGCTCCGGGGTGTGGCGAAATAGCGGTTGGATGGTTGTGTGTTTCGACCTTCATCAAAACATGGGCATCCTCATCGACATAGCCATATTGGCCAGTAATAGGATTACGGATAAAGACCTGCGCAGGGGAACCTTCGATGACAGAGGAATTATCACTGTAGGCCGACAACACCCCTTTCGGGTTACAATGATAAGTATTGCGAATCATACCAAACAAGGTTTGTCCCTGCTCAACACCGTCTAAAGTCCACTGCGCATTAAATATTTTATGCCGGCAATGTTCAGAATTAGCCTGCGCGAACATCATTAATTCCACATCCGTCGGGTCTCGACCCAAGTCCTGAAAACTGGTCAGCAAATAATCTATTTCATCTGCTGACAATGCCAACCCCAGACTTTCATCTGCTTGCACCAAGGCGTCTCGTCCCGCTTCTAAAACCGCAATAGTTGCTAACGGTTTCGGTTCTGCCTGTTCAAAGATGTCAGGGCACTCTGACTCCAAACAAATCGCTTGGGTCATACGGTCATATAAAGTCTCAGCCAAAGATGCCAGGTCAGCGCTCACCTCGGCATCCTCTTGAACCGTCAAACGGTATTCAATCGCTCGCTCCAGCCGTAAAACACCGACCAACCCACAACGCTGCGCAATCTCCGTTGCCTTACTCGACCACGGTGAAATAGTTCCTTCCCGGGGAATCACTAAAATTGGAAAACCATCATCAGCTGTCGTTTTAAGCGCATCCCCATAATCGAGCAATTGCTCTAACTGTGTTAACTGCTCTGCAGGCAAAGTCGGCCCATCAACATTAACAAAGTGAACATAGCGTGCTGACAAAGCACTAATGTGCCTGTTAATAGCCTGCAGTTCTTGTAATAATTTTTCAGTTCGAAATAAAGAAAGTGCCTTAGGGCCTGATAGTCTTAGCATGGTGATTTTTTTCGGTAATATCTAATCATCTCGACGAAATGGTTAGATGTGTTTTTGTCATTCGTCGGCCAAATCTTCTTTGATGGCCTGCTCTAAAATTTTCAATATTGGTAAACTTTCATGTTGCGGAGGTGTGTCCGCGTTTTTATCCAATAGCATGATGTCACTCTGACCATGACTGTCAAACACTCTGATTTGATATTCTTGCTCGCGGGTTGGATCTTCGCCAAAAATAAAATCAAACTCATTCCATAGCGAACCGTCTTCTATCGGCGACTCATTCCAGTCATATTGAATAAAATAAACCGCATTCGCCTGATTTCTGGCAACGATTTCTATGCCTTCACGAATCAATGCTTTACCAACAATACGCCAAGCTAAATCATACGATTTAGCTATTTCCAGCCGGGGCGACCCTCCGGTATAACTTACCAGTCGAACGACCTGTGTTAGGGGCAGCACCTGCTGTTCTGGTAACGTAGCCGATGATTGAACCATTGTCGTTTCAACAACCTTGGCGGCTCTTTTAACTTCATCGATTTGTCTGGCCAACTCATTGTTTAGTAAATCTACCGGTATTTCTAAAACCGGTAATTCAGCACTGTGTCGATAATCAATTTGCTTGTCAGGAAAGTAGCTCTTAATACGGGTACACCCAGAAATAATCATAATGGCCATCAGTAGTAACAACCGCCACCCCAGCACAGCACCTGAACTTTCGAACTTGAGCATTAGATCACTTCTGCTTGCTGCATTGCTTCTTTGAGCTGCGCAAAACAATCCGACGTAAGCCACGTTAATGGCAAACGAATACCCGTTTTGATCAATGCCATTTCACTGACTGCCCATTTAACCGGAATTGGATTTGCCTGAACAAATAAGTGCGTATGTAAGCCCGTTAATTTCTCATCAACAGCCAATGCTGTCGCACGATCGCCCGCTATAGCCGCAACCACCATATCATGCATTAACCGAGGCGCAACATTTCCGGTAACCGTAATGACACCCTGTCCGCCTAATAAACAAAACGCACACGAAGAAGCATCATCCCCCGAATAAAGCGCAAAATCATCGCCACATAAATCACGCAACGCTAACACACGGTCAAGGTCACCGGTGGCCTCTTTGACACCCACAATATTGCCAATGACTGATAATCGCGCCACGGTTTCTGGCAACATGTCACAGGCCGTCCGCCCGGGAACGTTATACAATATCTGGGGAATATCAACCGCTTCTGCAATCGCTTGATAGTGTAAAAAAAGCCCTTCTTGAGTCGGCTTGTTATAATAAGGCGTCACCAATAAACAAGCATCCGCACCCACTTCTTTTGCACGCTGCGTGAGTGTTATGGCCTCTGTAGTGGAATTAGCCCCGGTACCGGCTATCACGGGAATACGACCATTAACCTGCTTAACCACCGCCTGAACAACGGCCATATGGTCATTTTCATCAAGCGTGGCCGACTCTCCGGTTGTGCCTACCGCAACAATCGCATCTGTTTTCTGCTCAATATGAAATTCGACTAGCTGATCAAGACTCGCATAATCAATCTCCCCGTCAACAGTCATAGGTGTCACTAACGCAACAATACTACCTTCAATCATTCATTTATCTCAAAATGGTTAAAATATTAGAACGGCCACTCAATTCAAAACTGACAACAGTTTCTTTTGCCCCATCGAGTAATTTATAACGTAATTATAACGAAATGACTATAAAACAATTCGCTCTCTTTAAGCCAAACGCTTTTGCGCTGCCAATGCCTCACGCTGTTGTTCCTTATAACGGTATTTTAACGCGCGTTGTTCTTGATTATCGACTTTAGCATCCGAACCAATATGCTGAAGGCCCCTTACACGGGCTAACTCCACCTGCTTTTCACGCTCTTCAAAACGTCGCCGCTGATGCTCACTCACCTTGTCAAAACAATGGGGACAACTCACGCCCTGCACATAATGTACACTCGCTTTGTCTATTTCACTCACCGGATAACGACAAGCAAAACACTGATCATAGCGCCCCTTCGTTAAATCATGGTTAACGGCCACGCGATTATCGAAAACAAAACATTCGCCCTGCCACATCGATTCAGATTCTGGAATCTCCTCTAAATATTTCAGGATCCCCCCTTCAAGATGATAAACCTCTTCAAAACCTTGGTCTTTTAAGTAAGCCGTTGATTTTTCGCACCGTATCCCACCGGTACAATACATCGCCACCTTCTTATGGTGCCCGGGGCTTAAGTTATCCTTAACATACTGTGGGAATTCACGAAAAGTAGCCGTTTCAGGGTTAATTGCACCCTGAAACTGACCAATATTGACCTCATAATCATTACGGGTATCAACCAATAAGACATCAGGATCAGCAATCAAGTCATTCCAGTCACTGGGCTTAACATAGGTACCAACTATTTGAGTCGGATCAATGGCCTCAACGCCCATCGTCACAATCTCTTTTTTCAATTTAACCTTGGTGCGATAAAAAGGGACCGTTTCATCCAGCGACTCTTTATAATTTATACCTGCTAAACGTGTATCACTGTCAAACCAGTTATAAAGCACATCAATCGCGGCTCTTGAACCCGCAACCGTACCATTAATACCTTCTTTAGCCAGTAGAATAGTGCCTTTTATTTCATGTGCTATCAACACCTGTAACAACGGCTTTTGCATCTGTTTAAAATCTTCCAAACGCACGAATTTATACAGCGCCGTAACCACACAATTACCCATAATCAAACACCCTCAACATGACATCTGGAACGCAAATCCAGATCAAATTAAATAAACTCTTTATTTTACCTGATATTAACCCTTGTTACCTAACCCATTCACCTCAGGGAAACTAAACTCACGAACACCCTCATCCCAGGGCACATACTTAGCCATCACTGCGGAAAAAAAAGGCGCCGCTAGTAACCGCTCTAACCATGCTCTTACAAAAGGATACGGCGACTGATCAAACCAACTCCGGTCAACCTGTGCAAATTGCCGGACAAAAGGAAAAACTGCCATATCAGCAAGCCCGACCCTATCACCCAACAAATAAGAACTAGCAACTAATTTATTTTCTAAGCGTGCTAAAAACAGTTGCCCTTGGTCACGGTAATATTCAGCCGACTGCTCAGGGTATCGATCACTGTATTTATACCGGTCTAACCAGAACTTAAATTCGCTGTCATTCTGCGCTATTAACTCCTGAATCATCGCTCTGTTTAGCGCATCCGATTTTTCCAACCAATTGTCCGGATCATTGTGCTGCAACGAAAAAACCATAATCTCATAGCTTTCATCGATAACCTGACCACTGGGCAAAATCAAAACCGGAACCGTCCCCTTGGGAGAATAAGATAATAGGGATGGTGGCTTATTACGCAAAACAACTTCACGCAATAAAACCTTAAAACCACTGTAATGAATGGCAATTCGCGCCCTGATGGCATACGGACACCGTCGAAAAGAATATAAAACAGGAACAACCGGTTGCGTTTCAGTAGCTTCAGACATGATACAAAATAAATGATCAAACATTTAGTCTAACACAGCCTTTTTTTACCCACAGCCCGTTACCCTATAATCACAACTGACCAAACCTCCATTTTGAACCGCCTCAATCAACGGGTTATTCCATTGATTTTTAAATCAATGATTATCATCTCACCCATAACATGGAATAATGACCAATTTTAAACAACCCCTCCCTTAAACACATGGCCCAATATATCTACACAATGAATGGCGTGGGCAAAATTGTCCCGCCTAAAAAATATATTCTAAAAGATATCTACCTGTCTTTCTTCCCCGGCGCAAAAATTGGCGTCTTAGGGCTCAATGGCTCAGGAAAATCAACATTACTGCGAATTATGGCCGGTATTGATAAAGACATTGAAGGCGAGGCACGCGCACAATCCGGCATAAAAATCGGCTATCTGGCACAAGAACCCGAACTTGACCCTAATAAAGATGTTCGGGGCAATGTTGAAGAAGGTGTTGCCGAAACCAAAGCGATTCTTGACCGCTTCAACGCAATCAGTGACGCCTTTGCAGAGCCGGATGCTGACTTTGACAAACTGCTCACCGAACAAGCAGAATTACAAGATAAAATTGACGCTGCTGGCGCCTGGGAACTTGAAAGGCAACTCGAAATTGCCGCCGACGCACTTAGGTTGCCTGACTGGGACGCTGATATCAGCACCTTATCGGGCGGTGAAAAACGTCGGGTTGCGCTATGCCGCCTACTGCTTTCAAACCCGGACATGTTATTACTTGACGAGCCGACCAACCACCTGGATGCCGAATCTGTTGCCTGGTTAGAAACCTTTCTTCACAACTTTCCCGGCACCGTTGTAGCCGTCACTCACGACCGCTATTTTCTAGATAATGTCGCAGGCTGGATTCTAGAACTCGACCGCGGCCAGGGTATACCTTGGGAGGGTAACTATTCCTCTTGGCTGGAACAAAAACAAAACCGTCTTGAAATGGAGGAAAAGCAAGAATCATCACGGCAAAAAGCCATGAAAGCAGAACTCGACTGGGTCAGAACCAACCCCAAAGGCCGTCACGCTAAGAACAAGGCCCGTCTTGCACGATTTGAGGAACTCTCCCAACAAGACACCCAAAAAAGAAATGAAACCCAAGAAATCTACATTCCACCCGGTCCACGTTTGGGCGATGTTGTTGTTGAAGCCTCAGCGCTACAAAAAGGCTTTGGTGACCGACTACTGATAGATAACCTTAACTTCAATTTACCCCCCGGTGGTATTGTCGGCATCATTGGGCCTAACGGTGCCGGTAAAACCACCCTGTTTCGCATGATCGCCAATGAAGACACGCCTGATAGCGGCTCTTTAAAACTCGGCTCCACGGTTCAACTCGCGTATGTCGATCAATCACGCGATGAACTCAATGATAATAAAACGGTTTGGGATGATATTTCCGACGGCCTAGACACCATCACAGTAGGCAATTACGAAACGCCTTCTCGCGCCTATGTTAGCCGCTTTAATTTCAAAGGATCTGACCAGCAAAAACGCATCGGTAACCTGTCCGGCGGCGAACGCAACCGCGTTCACCTGGCCAAACTATTAAAAAGTGGCGGCAACCTACTCTTATTAGATGAGCCGACCAATGACTTAGACGTTGAAACCTTACGCGCACTCGAAGAAGCATTATTAAGTTTCCCAGGTTGCGCCGTTGTTATTTCTCATGACCGTTGGTTTCTTGACCGAATAGCCACCCATATTCTGGCTTTCGAAGGCAACAGTGAGGTCGTCTGGTTTGAAGGCAACTATGCCGACTACGAGACTGATCGACACCGCCGTCTCGGGACTGATGCCGACAACCCGCACCGCATTAAATACAAGAAAATAAACTAAGCAAAAAACCCATAGCGCTGATGACTTCTTGGGAATTCACTCAAGAAGTCATTCATTTCCCCCGCACAAATGTTGAGCACAAGACATTCCCCACTAACGTAAGCACGCCTAAGTACAAAAAATTGTAAAATTAAAATAAATATTTCATCAAATCCAATGATTTATCTCTATTTTTCTATTATTTTAGGTTAGAATATACGGTTATTTATAGCTGGTTAATTATCAACCTGTTAACTCAGCCATCACAGCGTGTTTTGCTAACATATCAATACCTTACAACCCAGCTGCGGCTTAATTTAAGGTTGCAGTAGATGATAGCTATGCAAAAAAAGATTTTAATATTCATTTTCAGAGTACAGACATGACAGACTTATCGCTATACAGAAACATTGGTATTTTCGCGCACGTAGATGCCGGAAAAACAACAACCACGGAAAGAATTCTAAAACTGACCGGAAAAATCCACAAGATCGGTGAGGTACATGATGGTGCAGCGACAACAGACTTCATGGACCAAGAACAAGAACGTGGTATTACTATCCAGTCCGCTGCAACAACTTGCACCTGGAATGATCACCGATTAAATATCATTGACACACCCGGTCACGTTGACTTCACAATCGAAGTATATCGCTCACTTAAAGTTCTTGACGGCGGTGTGGGTGTCTTCTGTGGCTCGGGCGGTGTTGAGCCTCAATCCGAAACAAACTGGCGTTATGCGAATGATTCTGAAGTTTCTCGAATTATTCTCGTTAACAAGCTTGACCGCTTAGGGGCGGATTTCTATCGTGTGGTAAAACAGATTGAAGATGTTCTGGGCGCCAACCCTCTGGTCATGGTTTTACCGATCGGTACTGAAGATGACTTTGTTGGGGTTGTTGACCTGCTCACGCGTAAATCGTGGGTTTGGGATAACTCCGGTGACCCGACTAAATACACCATTGAAGACGTTCCAGCTGACATGGTGGATCAAGTTGAAGAGTGGCGTGAAAAACTCATCGAAACCGCCGTTGAACAAGACGATGATGCGATGGAAAAATACTTAGATGGCGAAGAACCTTCACTGGAAACGCTCAAAGCTTGTATTCGTAAAGGCACCACAAATCTTGCCTTCTTCCCAACGTATTGTGGCTCCGCCTTTAAAAACAAAGGCATCCAACTCGTCCTGAATGCCGTTGTGGACTACCTTCCTAGCCCAACAGAAGTTAAACCACAACCTGAAGTTGATTTAGAGGGCGTTGAAACCGGCGAACACGCCATCGTGGATATTGACAAACCACTGCGCGCACTGGCTTTTAAAATCATGGATGACCGCTACGGCGCACTGACTTTCATTCGGATTTATTCCGGAAAAATAGACAAAGGCGACACTGTTCTTAATAGCTTTACCGGCAAAACTGAACGCATCGGTCGACTCGTTGAAATGCATGCCGATGAACGTATCGAACTCAATAGCGCCCAAGCCGGTGACATTATCGCGGTTGTAGGCATGAAAAATGTTAAAACCGGTCACACCTTATGCTGCACTAAAAACCCGGCAACACTGGAACCTATGGTTTTCCCAGACCCCGTTATTTCTATTGCTGTGTCCCCTAAAGACAAAGCCGGTTCTGAAAAAATGGGTATTGCTATCGGTAAAATGATCGCTGAAGACCCTTCTTTCCGTGTTGAAACCGACGAAGACAGCGGCGAAACCATCTTAAAAGGTATGGGTGAACTACATTTAGACATCAAAGTTGATATCTTAAAGCGTACCCACGGCATTGATGTTGAAGTTGGAAAGCCGCAGGTTGCCTACCGCGAAACCATCACCAAAAAAATCGAAGACAGCTACACCCATAAGAAGCAATCAGGTGGTTCTGGTCAGTTCGGTAAAATTGACTACACTCTTGAGCCTGCAGAGCCTGGCGAAGGTTTTGTCTTTGAATCTAAAGTAACCGGTGGTAATGTTCCTAGAGAATTCTGGCCAGCCATTGAGAAAGGCTTTAAAAACAGCATGGGTGTTGGCGTTATGGCTGGATTCCCTTGCCTTGATGTCAAAGTGACCTTATATGACGGTGGCTTTCATGCCGTTGACTCATCTGCCGTTGCCTTTGAAATTGCAGCTAGAGCGGCTTACCGCCAATCTATCCCTAAAGCGGGTCCACAACTGATCGAACCGATCATGAAAGTAGATGTCTTTACGCCCGATGATCACGTCGGTGACGTTATTGGTGACTTGAACCGTCGACGCGGCATGATTCAAGGACAAGACTCAGGCGTCAGTGGTGTCCGCGTTAAAGCTCAAGCACCGTTAAGTGAAATGTTTGGCTACATTGGCGACCTTAGAACCATGACTTCCGGTCGCGGCCAGTTTTCAATGGAATTCTCACATTACTCGCCATGCCCAAAAAATGTGGCAGAAGATGTGATTAAAGAAGTCAAAGAACGCCAAGAAAAAAGTTAAGTTAGCTATTTTTAGTTAAACCTAACACCCAAAAAAAGGGTGGCTGATTTCAGCCACCCTTTTTTTATAACCGGTATTTTAACTAGCAAAGACAGATAGCCGAGAGCAATTACCCCGTTAGCGTCTCTAACGTTGCTATCAACGCCAATGCCTGCTGATCATCATGACCACAGACATCAACAACCGCATTAAAATCACTACAGACCGCAGGGCGCTCAGGCGTACCAAATAGCTTACACTGATTATTCTCTGTCAATTGAAAACACCGAATCCCGGCCGGTTTACCGTCTGGCATCCCTAGAATAGGTGAGCTAATAGACGGGGCAATACAACACGCACCACAACCCACCCGACACTCCACACTAAGCCCCTAAAATGACATTAAATCCTGACATTAAAGCATTAATTCCTGACCGGGCAATCGGCTTAACCGGTAAAGTTAACTGCCCTAGAGAAAGCCCTTTTTCCATTAACGATTCCGTTTCAACCCACAGATCATCGATATCATAAAGCGCCAACGCATCAAAAATAGCGACGGTTTCTTTATGCAGGTACTGCTGGGCTGTTTGCCCGCGTAACAACTGAAAAACGCCCTCATCCAAAAACAATAAGCTCACCGAACGGTCAAAAGCGGCCATCGTTAAAATAACATCGAGCTGTTCTTGAACATGAATACTACCATGCGGGGGGTGGCTCATAACAACCAAGTATCTCTTCATGACCCAGGAAAAACAATAAATCGATCGGCGTTAATAGTCGCCTCAACCAACTGACCCAGCCCAGAAATACGAAAACCGGGAGCCAAATCCTGATTGGCTCTGTTTTGACGCTTTGACTCTTCTAAAGACAACAGCCCACGTCGCTGCGCGGCAGAAATACAAATAACTAAATCAATATTGTTTTGCAGGGCTAACTGACGCCAACGATGGGTAAATTGACGCTCATCACCGGGCGGCATTTGTGCCGCTAAACCATGATAAATACCATCAAAATAGAAAAATATTTGTAAAACAGTATGGCCTGCAGAAAGCGCTGCCACTACAAACTGATAAGCCATTTCGCCGGCAGGACCCGCATAGGGACTACCGTTAATCTGTACGGCAAATTTCATGCGCTAGCGCCGCTCCGACTGTTTTAACAGCAACTTGCTCACAACTGAGAACCAAAAAATAGCTGAGAAATAGTGACCGCAACAGACTATACCAACAACAATCGAACATCCGTCAATAAGGCAACAATAGTCCGCATAAACCGCGCCGCATCAGCACCGTCAATAACCCGGTGATCATAAGACATATCTAAAGGCATCATAAGTCTAGGCTCAAATTCAGAACCATTCCAAACCGGTTTCATTTGCGAACGGGTCGCCCCTAAAATAGCCACCTCTGGCGCATTAACAATCGGGGTAAATGCCGTACCGCCAATGCCCCCTAAATTAGAGATCGTCATACAGCCGCCTTGCATTTCAGCAGGACGTAACTTCCCTTCTCTCGCTTTAACACCCAACTCAAACATTTCAGCAGAAAGTTCAAACAGACTCTTTTTATCAACATCTTTTAGAACCGGTACGACCAATCCTTTAGGCGTATCAACCGCAATGCCAATATTGTAATATTTCTTTAAAATCAAACGCTCACCATCAGGTGACAATGAACTGTTAAACTGCGGGTATTGTTTCAAAGCCGCCGCAACAGCCTTCAGCATAAAACCTAAACCCGTTACTTTTAAGCCCTCTTTCTCGGCACTCCCTTTCAGGGACTTTCTAAAGATTTCCATCTCGGTAATATCAGCTTCATCATGATGCGTCACCATCGGCAAATTGAGCCAAACACGCGATAAATTAACACCGGTAAGACGCTTTATCTTACTTAATTTTTGCTCTTCAATTTCACCAAATTGACTGAAATCAACTGCCGGAATCGCAGGAATAGCCCCATTGCCCGGTACGGTCTTTACACTAGTGACCGGCACTGCAGTCATCACCTTTTTAACATGACGCGAAACGTCATCTTTCAGAATACGCCCTTTACGCCCACTGCCTTGCAAAATTAACGATAAATCAACACCCAACTCACGGGCAAAACGACGTACCGATGGGGTTGCATGAACCATACTTCCCCCACTAACGGCTGTACTTATTTCAGTTTTAGCAGCCACAGGTGTTGGCTGTGGTGCCTTCACCGGCTTGGCAACTGCCTCTGATGCCGGCGCGCTACTTTCCTCTAGCGCCGATTTCGACGGTGCACTCGCCTCACCAGTCATTAACGTCACAATCAAAGAACCTTCGGAAACACTATCGCCTACGGCCACTTTAACATCGACCACCGTGCCCGCGGCACTGGCGGGAAGATCCATGGTGGCTTTATCGCCTTCCATAACCACCAAGGTTTGTTCTAGTTCAATCACATCACCCGCATTAATCAATACCTCAATCACTTCGACATCGCTGGCACCGCCCAGATCGGGCACTTTGACTTCAATCAAATCATGCACAGTACCGGGCTGGCTCGGAACGGGCGCTTCTTTTTCCTCTACCGGCGCAGATGAGACAACTGCTTCTGCTACAACGGCAACCGCTTCCTCTTCAACCGCCGCCCCGACTTCAGCAGTTAACGTCACAATCAAAGACCCTTCAGAAACGCTATCGCCGACACTCACTTTAACCTCGACGACCGTGCCAGCGGCACTGGCAGGAAGATCCATGGTCGCTTTATCACCTTCCATAACCACCAACGTTTGCTCAAGCTCAATGACATCGCCAGGACCCACCAAAACTTCAATCACTTCGATATCGCTGGCACCGCCCAGATCGGGAACTTTTACTTCAATTAAATCAGTCATGTTATCAACAACTCCTTAACGTAAACGGGGTTCGTCGAGATCAGCGCCAATACCATACTTGGCAAGCGCCTCAGTCACTATATTTGCATTTATTTCACCTTGATCCATCAGGCTTTTTAATGCCGTTATGGTGATAAAAAAGCGATCGACTTCAAAGAAATGTCGCAATTTTTCACGGGTATCAGAACGACCAAAGCCATCCGTGCCCAAAACGGTATACGATGCGGAAACATACGGGGTAATTTGTTCGGCAAAAGAACGCATATAATCCGTTGAGGCAACAACCGGACCCGCCCTGCCTTCCAAGCATTGCGCGACATGCGAGCGACGTTTATCTTGTTGTGGGTGCAACCGGTTCCAACGCTCACAACTGTATGCCTCACGGGCTAATTCGGTAAAACTTGGGCAACTCCAAAGATCTGACTCAACGCCCCAGTCATCTCTTAATAACTCGGCAGCGGCTACAATTTCAAGAAAAATAACCCCTGACCCTAACAGTTGTACCCGAGGTCCCCGGGTTTCTTCACCCGCTTTAAACAAATACATTCCTTTGATGATATCCGCCTCTGCGCCCTCTGGTATAGCTGGGTGCAGATGATTTTCATTCATGGCAGTAATATAATAAAAGACATCTTCCTGATCTTCATACATCCGGCGCAGACCGTCTTGAATAATAACGGCCATTTCATAGCTAAAGGTCGGATCATATGAAATACAATTAGGAACAGTAGCAGAGATAAGATGACTATGGCCATCACCGTGCTGCAACCCTTCCCCATTAAGCGTTGTTCGTCCGGCTGTTCCACCGACTAAGAAACCACGGCAACGCTGGTCGGCCGCCGCCCAAATTAAATCACCCACGCGTTGAAAGCCAAACATCGAATAAAAAATGTAAAAAGGAATCATCGGTACGCCATGGGTCGAATAAGCACTCCCCGCGGCAATCCAATCACTCATACCACCGGCTTCATTAATACCTTCTTGCAATACCTGACCTGATTTATCTTCCTTATAAAACATCAACTGCCCAGCATCTTGCGGCGTGTATAGCTGTCCGACTTGCGACCAGATTCCCAACTGACGAAACATCCCTTCCATACCAAAAGTCCGCGATTCATCTGGGACAATCGGAACAACCCGGCGACCAATTGTTTTATTCCTAATAAGAATATTAAGAATTCTAACAAACGCCATGGTTGTTGAAATCTCACTCTTTTCACCGGTACCTTTTAAAACAGCGTCAAAGTCACTGAGTTGTGGGATTGTTAAGGACTCAGCCTTTTCACGACGCGCGGGCAAATACCCGCCCAACGACTCACGATGCCCACGCATATAGTCCAATTCTTTTGAATTATCTGCAAATTTCAAATAAGGTAATTGCTCAATGTCCTCATCTGATAACGGCAATTCAAAACGATCCCTGAAGTGTTTCAAAGAATCAAGACTCATCTTCTTTTGCTGGTGAGAAATATTTTGCGCCTCACCCGAGTCACCCATCCCGTAACCTTTAACGGTTTTACTCAAAATAACCGTCGGTTGACCACTGTGATTAACAGCCGCATGATAGGCCGCATAAACCTTAAAAACGTCATGCCCGCCTCGGTTTAATTCCCAAATATCACGGTCTGAAAAATCAGCAACCATCGCGGCTAATTCAGGCGTATTAAAGAAATGCTCACGCACATAAGCGCCATCTTTAGACTTAAAAGTCTGATAATCGCCATCAACGCAATCCATCATACGTTTGGCTAATAACCCTTCGGTATCGCGTTGCAGCAGCGCATCCCAACGATCGCCCCAAACCAACTTGATAACATTCCAACCCGCACCACGAAAAGAACTCTCTAACTCCTGAATAATTTTACCGTTACCACGCACAGGACCGTCGAGGCGTTGTAAATTACAATTAATCACAAAAATCAAATTATCTAATTTTTCACGACCCGCCATTCCAATAGCGCCCAGAGATTCTGGCTCGTCCGTTTCACCGTCCCCTAAAAAAGCCCACACTTTACGGTTGTGGGTCTTAGCAAAACCACGGTCTTCCATATAACGCATAAAACGCGCTTGATAAATAGCCATAATGGGTCCTAAGCCCATTGAAACCGTCGGAAACTGCCAGAAATCAGGCATTAACCAAGGGTGCGGGTAAGACGATAAACCATCCCCGTCGACTTCTTGACGAAAACTATCCATTTGCGCTTCCGTTAATCGGCCTAACATAAAGGCTCTTGAATAACTCCCAGGCGCCGAATGACCTTGCACAAAGATCATGTCACCGCCATGACCTTCTGACGGCGCCCGCCAAAAATGGTTGTAACCCACATCATAAAGGGTTGCTGCCGAAGCAAAACTTGATATATGCCCCCCGACATTAGTACTTTTATTCGCTCTAAGCACCATGACCATCGCATTCCAACGTACATAAGAACGAATTCTTCGCTCTAACTCCGAATCACCTGGAAATTTAGCCTGTTGGGAAACAGGTATCGTATTCACATAAGCCGTATTGGCACTAAAAGGGATGTCCCAGCCGGAATGCCGCGTCACCTCAACTAATTGTTCAATCAAAAAGTGCGCCCGTTCATGGCCTTCTTTTTCTAAAACGACCTTCAGTGAGTCGATCCACTCTTGGGTTTCAATAGGATCAACATCACCCTCATTAAAACTTTGCTTATTCATCTGATCATTCATCTAGCGCCCTTCCTAAAAGACTTAAATAACTTAGATTAACGTCGTTAATCTGCATCTTACTTAACAAAAACTGTGCCATTATATTACATCCTCAGCCTACGAGTAAGTCAATTATGCACCAAGTGCATAACCAACACGGTTGTCATAGGTAATTAGTTATCAGCCAGACCCTTTAGCAGAACCGCACCCCTATTTGCGCTCCCCAGTCAGTTGCTTTAGACTTCCCAGAACTAACCGCAACATTTAAACTGAGGAACTGGCTATGGCAAATTACCAAAAATATATTTGTACCGTTTGTGACCATATCTACGATGAAGCACTCGGCGATCCTGACACCAACATTGCCCCGGGTACTTTATGGGCAGACATCCCCGAAGACTGGACCTGTCCTGACTGCGGTGTCGATAAAAGCCTGTTTGAATTAATGCCTTAATCGCCGTTATGTTTTGTCCAAACACAATGTAAGTAACTGCCATAGCACTGCTCTAAAAACAGCCCACTCACTGAATGCAAAAACTTAGCATCTTATCAGCCTGCTTTGCTATTTTTTTGTGTTTGGTCTCTAACCGTCTTATTGCTGAAGTAAGCGACGATATTGAACTCCCCGATATTAGCGACTCTACCGGCACTTTCATTTCCCCACGCGAAGAAAAAGAACTGGGTAATGCCTTTTTCCGCAATATACACCGACAATTGACGATTAATCAGGACCTTGAGGTCCAATCTTATATTCAATCAATAGGCCATAAACTCGCCGCCCACGCCGACCCACAACAAAGCCCTTTTCATTTTTTTGTGGTCATTGATAAAAACTTAAATGCTTTTGCCGGACCCGGCGGCTATATTGGCATTAATTCCGGCCTCATACTGGCAACGGACTCTGAAAGTGAACTGGCCTCAGTTATTTCACATGAAATCGCTCACGTCACGCAACGCCACCTTTACCGCGCCTTTGAAGCGGCCAGCCAATTATCACTCCCGACCGCTGCCGCTACTCTGGCCGCCATCCTGATTGGTTCCCAATCGCCTGAACTGGGTCAAGCCGCCCTTTTAGCCGTGCAAGCCAATTCAATGCAGCAACGTATTAACTTTACCCGCTCAAATGAACAAGAAGCTGACCGTGTCGGCATGCAAACGCTGGTTAAAGCAGACTTTGACCCCAACGGAATGCCTACTTTTTTTGAGCGTCTCCAACAAAACAGCCGCTATTATGGTCAAGCTGTTCCAGAATTTCTACGCACCCATCCGGTCACTGCGTCCCGTATTTCCGACACCCGAAATCGTGCTGAAAAACAACCCTATCGCCACTACCCCGATTCGTTTGCTTACCGCATCATCCGAACCAAATTGCAGGTCTTAGGCTCAAAAAACCTCGACGCGACCCGCCGTTATTTTCTAACCTTAACCGAGCAAGGAACACCCGAGCAACGTGCCATTGCCAACTACGGCCTAGGCTGGGTCGCGCTGAAACAACAACACTTCAAGGAAGCGCAAAAGATCTTTAGCAAACTACAGAAGACGCTGCCCGAAAAACCCACCCTACACATTGCGTTAGCTGAAACTGCCACCGAGTCACGTCACTACCCTGAGGCGTTGGCCATACTCAAAAAAGCACGCCAACGCTTCCCTAACTATACGCCTTTATCGACCCTGTACCTTTCCACTCTCATTAAAACGGGGCAAGCACAACAAGCACGCCAAGAAATACTGCCACTCATTCACTCCGACAGACAAAACCCAAAAATCTACCACTTATTAGCCCAAGCCTACGGCAAACTCCAACAACCTATAGAGTCTTACCGTTATCTTGCTGAATATTATTATTTAACCGGACGTACCGAGAAAGCCATAGAACATATTAAAACCGCCAAAAATTTCACCGGTATTAATTTTTATCAGCACGCTATTTTAGATCAACGACTGGCCTTTTTTATAGAAGAAGAGAGAATTCTCAAACTCGGCCGTTAATAACGCATACTTTAATAATAATTATTTCTTGTTATTGCATTAATGGTTATTATAATAATTTTATATTCTTACCCATACTAACAAGGACAATATAATGCCTGATTATGATAATCTTTCAGAAGAAGAATTAGAATCTGTTATTGCCCAAGCACAACAAACCCTTATTGAAAAGAAAAACAATAAACGTAAAGAGGTCATCGCTGAAATCAAATCACTCGCAGCATCGATTAATCTGTCAATAGAAATTAAAGGCGATGCCAAAAAAAATCCCACTAAAAATTCTAAAATTGCTGCTAAATACCATAACCCTGAAGACCCGAGTCAAACCTGGTCAGGACGCGGGTTAACACCGAAATGGATGCAAGCTTTAATCGCCGGCGGTTATAATAAAAGGGATTTAGAAATATAACCCCTTATTACTCACACCCAATACCTTAGGCTAATTTAGGATGCCGCAGCCTAAAAAATAGATATTGGCATTAATAACTGACTTTAATGCCAATAAATGCTTCTCGAGGTGTTCCCGGAGCAACAAAACGGCGATTGCTATAATTATCGCCTAATACCTCATCGGTATCGGCAAAGGTACCAAAAGTTTTATATTTTCGACCCAAAATATTATTAACTTTACCAAACAATTCAATATTATCAGTCAGTCTATATTTTGTTCTAAAATTAAATAACCAATAGCCTCCTAATCGGTCCATAATATTAGATTCATCGCCGCGATAGAATTGGTCTCCGCTGTATTGCCCATCCAAGGTTAAATCCCACTGCGTCCATAAACGCACACCCAAACTTGCCTTAAATATATGTTCCGGCATACCGGTCATTCGATCACCCGGGTTAACCGAAACGCTACCTAAATCCTCACCCCCGACTCTAGGATCATGAATCGTATAACTGTCTAAATATTGCGCTCTCAGGTAGCTATAATTTACCGTTAAAGCCCAGTCATCCAGCGTACTGAACAAGCTTCGATATTCGATCCGGTCTCAACACCATAACGCCGCGTTTGACCAATATTTTTAAAATAGCCTTCAGTGGTACTGTCTCCATCAGCAATAAATTGAATATCACCATGATTGATCGCATAGAAATAACCCAAATTTCAAGCCCATATAGCAACACAACGAAAAGGCCATCGCTAGGCCAGTTCTATAGCTGGAGAAAACCATAACCTATAAAACAGACCTGAGCCGAGGAAGCGCGAACCATTCCATGTTGATATTCCTTAAATGCTGATCTGTAATCATTAATCACCTAATCAACATTCATCCAACCCACTAATAACTTAGCTTAACACCGATGAAAGCTTCCCTAGGCGCACCTGGAGAAACAAATCGACGATTATCGTAATCATCGCCCAAAACCTCATCCGCATCAGCAAAAGCCCCAAAGGTCTTATATTCTCGACCAAAAATATTGTTTACCTTACCAAAGAGAGAAATATTATCTGTGATTTGATATTTAGATCTAAAATTAAATATCCAATAGCCACCTAAACGATCCATAACATTAGCTTCATCCCCGCGATAGCGTTGATCCCCACTGTATTGAGCGTCGATATCTAAATCCCAATCGCTTAATAACGTCACACCTAGATTAGCTTTTAACATATGCTCAGGCATTCCCGTCATACGATCACCCCGTTCCACGGTAACCTTCCCAAGCGTCTCACCTGATACTCTTGGATCATGAATACTGTAGCCATCTAAATATTGCGCCCTGAGATAGGTGTAATTTGCTGAAAAACGCCAATCATCCATTGAGCTAAATAAACTCTGATACTGAATACGTGACCCAGCCTCAACTCCATAACGACGGGTCTGACCAATATTTTTAAAATATCCTTCTGTGGTACTGTCGCCTTCCACAATAAATTGAATATCATCATGATTGGCTGCATGAAAATAACCTAAATTCCAATCAATAGCCCCTTTACTGTCTCCAATATCAAAGGCACCACGAACCCCACCTTCCCAAGTCTTGGTTACCACTTGATCTAAAGGAGGATCAGCAACAAAACCGTTTGGTAATTTACAAGGATCATTTTCATCAGCACAAGTCAGCTCACTGGGTGTAGGGGCTCTCGATGACTCAGAATAACTACCGTACAAAGTTGCATTAGGATGGGCATCAAAAGTAAAGCCCACGGTTGGATTAAAGCGCTCGTAATTATGGGTTCCCGATAATTTATCCGTTCCAACGATATATTGGTTATTCATTTCAATACGTGTATGGTTGTAACGTCCGCCTGCTGACAGCGTTACGCCATAAGGTAATGTCAGATAATCACTTAAAAAAGCACTGTATGTTTCAGTGTTAACCTTTAATCGAACGCGCTGCCCTCTGACATACGTACCATTACCGTTGACACCTCGATTCCCAGTTAATGTTGCCAGCTGCGTATCTTGGCTAAAATTAATATCCGCGTAATCGAAACTCGAACCTACGGTCAGTAAATTCTCTATATCTTCTGCTAATGCAGTCTCGAAAGCGGCTTGAACAGCACCACCGCGACTTCTTTGCATTGTTTTGGAAGTGTTGATCGTACCGCTATGGCCTACGTTTTCTGAAATCTGATTACCGTCTAAATCATAAACCTTCTCATAATCAGGATCTCCATCATCATACTCTGTAGTCGCTAAATTACCCGCACCAACCGCCGTGTCACAGACAGTCTCATCAAAAGGGCTATCAACATCGTCACAAGCGGTATAATCAGAATCATCGCCATTAAAGGTCTTATTACGATTCTGACGAAAATAAGCATTACCACTAAGCTCTATAGCTTCTGTTAAATCAAATTTACCTGACAACTCGCTAAAGAATAACCGATTAATCGTTTGATCAGGATGGGTATAAATAGCCTTATTAGATTCATTTAACAGTTGAATAGGAATCACGCCGTTACCGATCATTTTATTGTCCGTAGCACTTAACGTTAAATCTAACTCGCCTCTATCCTTACGCCAGCTTAAAGTTCCTAAGCCCTGTTTAGCTGTCGTTCTTGAATGGTCACGCCATCCAGAATCACCAAAATTCTTAATATCTACAAAATACCCAAATTCACCATTATTACCCCCACTGCTTAACTCTTCAGAGTGTCTATCCCAACTCCCCCCTGAAACTTCAATCTCATGCTTAGGCGATGAAAAACCCGTTTTAGATTTAACCGCGATCGCACCCCCTAAAGTATTTTGACCATAAATCGGATTAGAACCCGACATCAACGCCATCGAATCAATCGCATTACTGGGGATTAAATCCCAGTTAACCGTATCACCAAAAGGTTCATTAAAACGAACACCGTTTAAGTAAACAGACAATCCTTGTGGTAACCCCAATAACGGAGAGGCAGAGAATCCACGATAATAAACATCCGGCTGTAAAGGGTTATTTTGCGTTTCATTAACAAATACACTTCCCATATGCTGATTCATATAATCAGCCAAAGACAAACTCTGAGCAGCCTCTAACTGTTCGGCTGTAACCGACTGGATATGCGCAGGCACCTTATTGACATCAATCCCATGTGATAAAATCGGTGAGGCCGTGACTTTTATAACCGCCAAACTTTCAACATCTTCTGCCGCAAAAGATTGGCAGCAGATCAAAAACAATGCGGTAGCTAAAACCTTTTTCATACTATATCCTGTGTAAATTCATCAAATTTCGCACAAAGATAACAACTCTAATAAACACGGTCTAGCACCTGCTACAAAAAAGGAAATTTTCCCGATGAGCTTACGCAACCAAATCAGCATCAGGATCTTATTAATTTCATTGGGTATTATTTTCTTAGGGGCTGCTATCAGTATCTGGCAAGCACGCCAATCCATAAAAAATGAAGTAGATTCCTCCATTAACCTTGCTTTGCAACTTATTAAAACAACTCCCGCCGTTCAAAAATCCGGACATAAAGATTGGCTACTCCAATTAAGCCAATTAAAGCAAACCAGACACTTAAATATTCAACTCAAGAATTCACTGGGCGAAAAACTCAATGACCCTCTTCAACCCATCCAAAAAGCAACCTTTAATAACTCACCGCCAGAGTGGTTCACCAACCTCGTACTTAGTGAATACCCAAAAGTTGAATACCCTGTTGACCTAAGCAATAACACTGAATTTATTTTAATCATTCAAGCCAACCCAATGGATGAAGTCGCTGAAGCATGGCAAGAAAGTATTGTTCTCTTTGGCGTGATAATCGTACTGGTATTATTAACACTCCTCTCTGCCCAACTCGTATTTAATAAATCAATCATTTCAATCCATTCGATCATTACGCACCTGAAAATAATTGAAACGGGTAACTACCACAAAAAACTACCGACATTCTCTACCCAAGAATATGACACCATTTCAAAAGCAATTAATCATATGACTGAAGCACTAGAGACGTCAGAAAATCAAAACAAAGCATTAACCCAACACTCACTAGAGATTCAAGAATCAGAAAGAAAGCGTTTATCTCAAGAATTACATGATGAATTAGGTCAATCATTAACGGCCATCAAAGCGATGGCCATTTCAGCTACACACGATACAGCAGATATTCAAGAAGTCACCGCATCCATTGTTAACATTTGTGACCACTTAACCGTTGTTGTTCGCTCAATGATGAAGCAATTACACCCTGCTCTATTAACAGAACTAGGACTAAAAGCCACATTAGAAGACCTACTGCACCAATGGCAGTCCATAAACCCATCAATCGCATTTACGCTACACTGTGATGATAGCGTAGACCAAGTAGCGCCCAACACAGTCATGCAAGTTTTCCGAATCATTCAGGAAAGCCTGACTAATACTATTCGACATGCTCGGGCCACCCAGGTTAGTGTCAAAATTCAGATTAACCCAGGCAAGCTCATATTATTAGTCACTGATAATGGCTGTGGTTGCGAGTCTGATAAACTTACCTCTGGGTTTGGGTTACTTGGCATAAAAGAAAGAATAAAACTATTAGAGGGTAGCCTGCAAATATCCTCTAAAATAGATAATGGACTACAAATCAGGGCTCAAATTCCACTACCATGACCGATAAAATAAAAGTTTTACTCGTTGATGACCATACTGTAGTTAGAGCAGGTTTTAAACTCTTATTAGCTACCTCCCCTGATATCGATGTTATTGCAGAGGCGAATTGCGGTGAAGAAGCCATTCAACTTTATCAATCTCACCTGCCAGATATTGTTGTGCTGGATTTATCCATGCCGGGTATAGGCGGACTAGAAACCATTAGTCGACTTGTGCAGCGGAACAAGAATATCGCTATTCTTGTTTTTAGTTTCCATGATGAACCGGCATATATTAATCGGGCCTTAAATATAGGTGCTAAAGGTTACATCACCAAAAACAGCGCCCCTACAATATTATCGGAAGCCATAATAAGTATTCATAACGGCCAGAATTATATTGAACAAGGACTACTCGATAGCGCCCAAAATCAATTACCAGAAAACAACCCCGAAGCCATTGTACAAAAATTCTCAACACGGGAATTTGACGTATTCCGGTTATCCGCTCAAGGGTTCACCACTCACAAAATAGCTGATGAATTATGTTTAGGCTATAAAACCGTTGCTAACTACATCACTCAAATCAAGAAAAAACTAGGTACACCAACCTTAATTGAGCTGAGTCATATCGCCACTACACTCGGAATTGTAAAACATTAAACTCAAATCAACTTTGCTAAGAGACCTTTGCACGATCACAACTCGACCACCTAGCTAATTTAAACCGACTGCCAACCTTTATCTTTCTTTTAAGAACAATTGCTGAACGAACTAAGCAACAATCATTACAGCCCCAATAAAGAGGGGTAAATGACGACGAAATTGCTACGCGCCTAGCGCGAGGCACTACAAGGATAGTCTACCGGTCTGTGTTCGTAGCAATAATGAGTCTTAGCGCTTGGCTCATGCTGTTAATGTACTGAAAATTGTACGATTACCTGCTGTCAACCAGAAAGTGCCGACGTGATTAGAGCCGTAGTCTAGGTCTTAGCACATCGATCTAGGCTCAAGAAAAATCAAGTCGGTTATTGCACAATAAACCAAGGGTTTAATAAATCAGCCTTATTATAGACTAACGGTTCATCGGTTCCGTATTGCAAGACCTGCTTACCCGCCGCCAATACCACGGCATGTGCAGCAGCGGTATCCCACTCCATCGTCGGGCTCAAACGTGGGTACAGATCCGCCTCACCGGTTGCAACCAAACATAATTTCAAGGAACTGCCTATCGCCTTCAGCGTGACCTTTTCAGTACCGTCCATCAGGCTTTGAATAAAGTGCTCGGTTTCGACCGATAAGTGGTTTTTACTGGCCACAACGGTTAAGGACTGCTCAGGGTTGGCGTTTTGCTGATAAGGCAATCGCCGATCATTTTTAAAAGCCCCTTGTCCCTGACAGGCAGAATACATTTCTTTAAGCGCCGGTGCATAAACCACACCAAGCACAGGCACACCGCCATGAATCAAGGCGATATTAACGGTAAATTGATCGCTGTGATTAATAAACTCCTTAGTGCCATCAATCGGGTCAATCAAAAAAAAGGTTTGCCAATCTCGGCGCTCGCAATAAGGTATTGTTTTATTTTCTTCCGATAACAGCGGAATATCAGGATACGCCTCGCCAAGAGCCTGACAAATAAACTGATTTGCCGCCAAATCTGCTGCTGTCACCGGCGACTGATCCGGCTTATACGCCACTGAAACTTCTTTTTGATACCATGCCAAGGTAATAGCGCCTGCTTTTTGTGCAATCTCGGTAATGACTTTTCGTTCAACGGTACGATACATAGTCTTATAAGGCGGTTAAGTTCTGATAATTAATAGCAATTTTAAGACCGGCATAACGACCAGACATCCGGCTTAACCGTTCCGTGTTAGGGTCAAAAGTTAACTTTACCGTAGACATTGCCCGTGATTCATAGCCCGGTTCAATATCAGGACTGACCAATAAAAACCTGAAACTCAACACCTCACCCGCCGGTGATTTTTCTCGGCCAATAGGGGCACCCAGTACCGCTAAAATACTGTTTTTCGTCGGCAATGGCACCGTTATCTTAGCCATTTTAGCAACGTCCGCCTTTAATTGCCGCTCTGTCGCATTAATAGCAGCCCCGGCAATCGAACGAATCGAAGCCTCGAGAAAGGCTGGTGGCACTATTTTTAAAAAAATCGGTGATAATTCTGCGGCCTCAAGGCGATTGTCAGCATTGAAAAACAAGGTCCAGGTAAAGGCAATAGGCGGATTGACGGACTGATTATTTTGATCGACTTTTTGGAAAAAATAATCCCACCGATGAACGCCCTGATGGACTCCCTTTTGAGTCGGTTGTAATTTGGCTAAAAAAACAAAATCTTCACTGTAAACAACGGGGTCTTTAAAGAATAAGGTAAATGATTGATCGTGCTGTACAGAAAAGTGCTCATCAAACTCAGCCATCTGGTTATACACCTGATATAACCGCCACCAGACACAACCCGTCAAACTACTAAGCAATGCTGAAACCAACAGACTTCTAAACGTCAATCGTATTAAACGCCTACGCATCAGTGGCTGATTTTTGAAGTTCCAAGATCAGTCTCGGCGATTAAGAGACGTTCTACATCAACCCGGTCAAAGCGGTATTGCTGATTACAGAACTCACAATCAACGGTAATAGCATCCCGCTCTTCTAAAATTTCCTCTAACGCAATGCGCCCTAAACTTTTTAAAGTTCGCTCAATTTTTCCATTTGAACAACTGCATTTAAACCGTATCGATTCTGGCTGAAATAACCGCACCGTTTCCTCATGAAACAAGCGATGCAATACGGCTTCACACGATAAATCAAGTAATTCATCAGCGCTAATCGTATCAGCTAACATCACAATACGTTCCCAATCAGAACCAAAACCTGAGGATTCCGGTAATGCTTGTAAAAAAAGACCGCTGACCGTCGTTTCATTAGCAAACAACCACAGCCGTGTCGGTAATTGTTCGGACTGCTGATAATAATTTTCCAAAGCCTGTGCCAAATTATCACCGTCTAAGGTGACAATCCCTTGATAAGGTTGCTTCCGCTCAGTCTCAATCGTGAGCACCAACCGTCCTGAACCATACAATTGGCTGAGATCTCCGGCAACCACAGGCTCACGATACCGGGCCAAGCCACGAATACAGCGATCATGTGTACACTGCGCAACAACAGCTTTAAGAGGACCCTCTCCTTGCGCTTGTAGGACCAGTGCACCGTTAAATTTAATGGTTGCTGCCAACATCGTAGCCGCCGCGACCGCATGCCCCAACTGTTCTTTCACCTCCGGCGGATAGGCATGATTATCACTGACCGCTTGCCAACTGTCAGTTAATTTAAGCCATTCACCGCGTACACCTGCCTGCTCAAAAATAAAACGGCGTAAGGTATCTTGATCTGTCATTTGAATAGTATTTAGCCATTATCAAAACTGTTATTATAAAGCATAAGTAACCACAAAGAACTAAGCGATGAAAGCAATAGATAAGCAAGACCCTCAGACGGCACCCTCAGGACGGACTCATGAAATGCCCCTTAACGCCACGCATATAATTACCGGTCACGCCTTAAAACCGCCGTTTCCTAAGACCTTAGAAACTGCACTTTTTGGCTTGGGCTGTTTTTGGGGGGCAGAACGGTTATTCTGGCAACAGCCCGGCATCTTCACCACAGCTGTAGGCTACGCCGGCGGCCTGACACCCAATCCAAACTATGCTGAATTATGTACCGGTCGTACCGGCCACGCGGAAGTGGTTCGCATCATCTTTGACCCTGCATTGATCAGCTATCAGCAATTATTGGCTCTTTTTTGGGAAAGCCACAACCCTACTCAAGGGATGCGCCAAGGCAACGATATTGGCACACAATACCGCTCTGTTATTTTTACGCACAATAAGGCGCAACAAAGCCAAGCCGAAAATACAAAAATAAGCTACCAACACCAACTCACTCAAGCCGGCATCAGCGCACCGATCACGACTGAAATAACACACGCTCCGACCTTTTACTACGCCGAAGAAAAGCACCAACAATACTTAGCTAAAAATCCTCACGGCTATTGTAGTTTAGGCGGTCTAAACGTCAGGTTAAATTAAATGGAAAAAACATTCTCTTTTTTAAACAACTTTTCGCTTAAAAGAAACTGTGCTATTTTCCCCAGAGAAAGCAGCCAATTAACACACTTAAATTAACTATAAAGCGCTATAACCCCTAACCCAAATCAAGCCTATGCACAATTTTCGCCTAGATCGGTCCCCCGTTTCAATTCGTGAGAATCTGAATTGGCTCTTTATTATTCGCAATTTTGTCATCACGGGCACCTTATTTACTGTCTTTGTTTCTGTTTTTGCACTACATATGGCTATCCCGCACAAGTCATTATCCTTAATCATTTTTGCCATCGGCTCATTCAACGCCTATACCTGGTTTCGATTACGCCACGCCACGCCTGTGACCGAATTAGAAATCTTTTCTCATTTAGCCATTGATGTGATTAGTATTGCTTTAATTCTTTATTTAACTGGCGGTGCAGCCAACCCGATGATCTGGTTATTCTTACTCCCGCTGATTATCACCGCGATAACGTTACCGCAAATTTATACCTGGTACATGATGTTATTAACAACATCGCTTTACACACTGCTGATTGCCTACAACATACCGCTGCCTAAAATCGGCGAACAAACCTTTACCTTTGACCCGCACGGCATTAAATCAATTAACCCCATTTTAGAAAATGAGGTCGCTTTTTTTAGCACTAATATTTTCGGCATGTGGATTGGCTTTCTGTTCAGCGCCTCCCTGGTTGCTTATTTTGTTGTCAGCATGGCCAAAACACTGCGTGAGCGCGAACGAAAACTCGCCGAAGCCCGTGAAAATGCACTGCGTGATGAGCGCGTTATTGCCTTAGGCACACTGGCTGCCAGTGCCGCTCATGACATGGGAACGCCTTTAGGAACTATGGCAATCATTGCCCATGAAATTGAACAAGAATACCAACCCCGACACACCCCTGAACTCTATGAAAAAATGCAGATTATTCTTGCTCAGATTAATCGTTGTAAAGAGGCCTTATCCGTCATGTCTGCTTCTGGAGGTGAAATGCGCGCCGAATCCGGACAAATTATGGAAATCACGACCTACTTAGATGAACTCCTAACCGTTTGGCGCACTCAACAACCGGGAATCAAGATCAATTTAATGATTACCCCGGACCACACACAAACTTGTCAAATTATTGCCGACCGCACCCTCACCCATTCCATCATAAACATTCTTAATAATGCAGCTCGGGCGACTAACCCTAACAGTGGCATTGATTTTATTGCGCAATGGGATCCTGAATGGCTACACCTTAAAATAAAAGACTATGGACCGGGCTTTAAACCTGAAATTTTAGCCCAAGCCGGTAAAGAACCCATATCCACTAAAAATCACGGGCTTGGCGTTGGTTTATTTTTAACTTATGCCTCGATTAACCGACTCGGAGGCAGCATTGACATTTATAATATGCCTAATGGGGGTGCCTGCTCAGAAATGACTTTACCGTTATTCCCTCAATCTAACCTAGCTGACTAAAAGATATTGCCCATGGAAACCTCAACAGAAACTCCCCGTTTATTGCTCGTTGATGATGATCAAACCTTTTGCATGGTCTTAGCCCAAGCCCTTAAGAAACGTAACTTTGATGTTGCGGTTGCTTACGACATTGCCTCAGGCTTAGCGCTTGCAGAAGAAAAAACACCCGAATATGCCGTCATTGATTTACGAATTAGCCTTGAATCTGGCCTGGAATTAGTCAAAAAACTCATTGAAATAGATAACAACACCCGCATTGTGATGTTAACTGGATTTGCCAGCATCGCCACGGCTGTTGAAGCCATTAAATTAGGGGCAACCCAGTACTTAACGAAACCTGCCAATGCCGATGAAATTATTAATGCCCTAAATAAAAACGACGGTGACTCCTCTACCATCATTAAGGACAACCCGCTGTCGGTAAAACGCTTGGAATGGGAACATTTACAAAAAGTACTGATGGAAAATAACGGCAATATCTCAGCCGCTGCCCGCGCCTTAAATATGCACCGAAGAACCTTACAACGAAAACTGGACAAGCGCCCTGTTAAAGAATAAAACAACGATTACGGGGAATTACTCACGCTTGTTTCAAGACCCGTTTGGCTTCATCCCAGAGTGCATCGAGTTCTTCCAACTCGCAATCCGTCACAGCCCGGCCGGAGGTAAGCACCTGTTGTTCGACATAATTAAAGCGCCGGGTAAATTTATCGGTCCCTTTCCTCAACGCTATTTCAGGATTAACTTTAAGGTGACGGGCCAGATTAACCACGACCAACAATAAATCACCGACTTCCTCTTCCGTGTGCGGGTAGTCCCCTGAAATCCAGGCCTCTTTGACTTCAGCTAACTCTTCCAAGACCTTATCAAATACCGGTGCGGTTTCTTGCCAATCAAAACCGTGCGCTGCTACGCGGTCTTGTACTTTCTCACACGCCATCAGAGCGGGTAGGTTTTTGGTCAGACCGGATAAAATACGGGTTGACCCGGTGCCTTGTTTTTCTTTACGCTCAAGAGCTTTAGCCTCTTCCCAAGCCTGCTTACGGGCCGCATCATCTTCAAATACGACATTGGAAAAAACATGGGGGTGGCGCCGTGTTAATTTGTCGGCGATGGTCATTGCCACCTGTTCAAAATCAAACAGTTTTTGCTCTTTAGCAATCTGGGCGTAAAAAATCACTTGTAACAACAAATCACCCAACTCACTTTTTAAATCGTCGTTATCACCCCGTTCAATGGCATCGGCAACCTCATAGGCCTCTTCCAAAGTATAAGGAATTAAACTCTCAAAATCTTGTTGTCGATCCCAGGCACAACCGGTTTCAGGGTCGCGCAATTGCGCCATAATCGATACCAACTTTTCAGTCTGGCGTAGACTCAAAAGGAACGTCCAAAACTTTGTTCATAGCGGGCTTTAAATTCAGCAAGCGAAAACCGATGGTTTTGGGTTCCTTTTTGCTCAATTTTTATTGCACCCAATAAGGAGGCAATGCGCCCGGTCGTTTCCCAGTCTAAATCGTTCATCAAGCCATACAACAGTCCGGCCCGATAGGCATCACCGCAACCGGTTGGGTCTTGAAGTTCACCAACGGGTGCTGACGGTATGTTAATCACACGGCCTTCGGTATAGATGGTTGAACCTTCTCCCCCTTGAGTGACAATCAAGGCTTTCACCTGTTCGGCCATTGCCTCTAAGGTTAAACCGGTACGCTCTTGCATTAACTGCGCCTCATAATCATTCAAGGTGACCCACGTGGCTTGTTCTAGGAATACTGTCAATTCAGCGCCATCAAACATCGGCAGGCCTTGGCCGGGATCAAAAATAAAGTCAATACCCGCCGCCACAAATTCTTCTGCATGTTGCTGCATGCCCACTTTTCCATCCGGTGAAACTATGCCTACCTGAATAGATTCCTCAACGGCCGTAATAGCATTAAGATGTGCCTCATTCATCGCACCGGGATGAAAAGCGGTAATCTGATTATCGTCTTCATCGGTAGTGATATAGGCTTGTGCGGTGTACTGGTCCTCTAAAACGGTTAAATAATCCGTCCGGATCGCAAATTTTTCTAACCACTGTTGGTAAGGGCCAAAATCCTGACCCACGGTCGCCATCATCAGTGGTTCTTCCCCTAACATTTTTAAGTTAAAAGCAATATTACCGGCACAGCCGCCAAATTCACGGCGCAGTTCTGGCACTAAAAAAGCGACGCTTAACATATGGACCTTATCAGGCAAAATATGATTTTTAAATTTATCTTGAAATACCATAATGGTATCAAAAGCCATGGATCCACAGATCAATGCACTCATCGTTTAAAACTCCGGTTTGTAAAAATTTAAGACTAAACAGCGCAACATAAATAACGAACGCCATAATGTAAAAAAAAACACAATAACGAAAAGAAATTAATCGTTAATCATTTGCTCATATTCACTCGCGCTCATTAATGCTTCTAATTGGCTGGGATCATCGGCTTTAATGCAAAAAAGCCAGGTGCCGAAAGCATCGTCATTGACTAATTCAGGCTCATCGACCACCGCCTGATTACTGTCAATCACTTCGCCGGTCACCGGACTATAAAGATCTGAAGCTGCTTTAACAGACTCCACCACGGCGCACACTTCCCCTGCCGAAACCTTTTTGCCCGCTTCCGGCAGTTCAACAAAAACCAAATCGCCGAGCTCTTCTTGCGCAAAGTCGGTAATACCCACACGAACCACATTGCCGTCTTGTAGCGCTGACCATTCATGAGATTTTGCATATCTTAAATTTTCGGGAAAATCGCTCATAAGCCCTTGTCTATAGATAAAATTAAAAAGAGTTATTATACAGACAATTGACCCAAAAACCGTTAACGCACTGCCCTTTTAGCCCCGTTTGAATTAAAATTTTAAACTCTTAATGTGCGTGATCGCAGTTGATAACTTATACTGCACCGTTCATGCTCGCTTTTAAATGACTTATGCTCAAAATCCTGACCCTTAAACCGTTGCTGTTTCAAACGACATTAATCTTGGGACTTTTATCGTTAAACCTGTCCTTGAACACCGTTCAGGCTGCGGTAGACCATGATAGAGACAGCCCTCTCCAGCCAACCAGCGACCCGTTTCTAAGCCTGTCACTCAGCCCAGCGCTACAAAAAAGTGCCGGTATTAAAGTCCAGCCCCTTGTCATCACCCGCCACCAACCGGAAGTCATCCGCTATGGTCGTACTTTACCCCAAGAACCCCTATTGCAATTTAAAAGCGACTACTTCCAGCAACAAGCCCGGTTAAAAAAAGCCTACCGCCAAAAGCAATTGGCCAAAACGCAACACAGCCGTCTTCAAGCCGAGGCCGACAATGCCCAGTGGCTGGCTGAAAGCATCACCTTAAACACTGTTCGCAGCGCTGCAGAATTACAATGGGGCAAAAAAATTGTTACTGCCCTGACGGAAATAGAGCCATCCTCAACCATTGACTTCTCAGACCGTTCCAAGACCCTGTTATACGTGGACTGCCCTGTGGACGAGAAACGACCGATGCCCGCCACCATTGCTATTGCACACCGTGCTTATCGCAGCCAAGCGGTAACGGCTACCTTAATTGATCCCAAACCCACCACGCCCCCCGCACACTCAGGACTTCGTTTTTTTTACCAAACAACGGCACCCATCTTTTTGCCCGGACAACCCTTGGTCGCCTTTATCCCTTTAACTGAACAAGCCATCAGCGGTATCGTAATTCCTGAAACGGCGATCATACAACACCTTGGCCAACACTTTATTTACCTTAAAAAAGATGAAACAACTTTTAACCGGCAACAAATCTCAGTGAACCACCCCGTTCCCGGGGGCATTTTAGTCACTACCCCTTTAACCAGCCCTTACGGCGTGGTTACTCGCGGCGCACAAATGCTCTTTTCAGAAGAATTTAAAGCCGGTATTCCAGAAGAAAATGACAATGACGACGACTAACTCCTGATGCTCGCTTTTCTGGTTCGCAGCTCGATCCGCTTTTACAGTGTCATCATTGCATTAAGCGTTATTCTATTGGCTTATGGGAGTTACCGATTGTCAACAGCTGGGCTCGATATCTTTCCAGAGTTCGCCCCCAAACAAGTGATCATTCAAACCGAAGCACCGGGTTTTTCAGCCGCACAAGTTGAAATTCAAGTGAGCACACCGATTGAAACGGCTCTTTCTGGTCTCATGGGCTTAACCACGACCCGTTCAGAGTCAATACAGGGGCTCTCTATCGTCACCGCCTTATTTAACGAAAACAGTGACATTTACCGCAACCGCCAACAAGTCACCGAACGTTTAGCCAGCCTTAAAGGCAGACTCCCTGCCACCGTTCAAATGCCCGTACCGGTACCGCTGTCCTCATCCTCTGCGACCGTGTTAACACTGGGGCTAAGCTCAGCGCAACAAAATTTAATGACCTTAAGAACCTTGGTTGACTGGACCCTCGTTCCTAAAATACTGACGGTTCCGGGCGTTGCCGATGTGAATGTTTTTGGCGGTGCATTAAAACAACTGCAAATTCAGATTAACCCCGAACCATTACACCGCTATGGACTCAGCGTGAATGACATTACCGAGGCCGTAAGAAAAGCTGTCCACACCGCTCAGGCAGGGTTTATTGAGAATACCAACCAACGTTTTACACTGAACATTAGCGGCCTACCCCAACGCCCTGAACAACTCAAAAAAATCGTGATTAAAACGATTGAAGGGCAACCTCTTTTACTCGGCGAAGTTGCTACCGTGACTTACGCACCGGCGCCGGCGATTGGTGCGGCACAAGTCGGCGGAAAAGAAGGCATTGTTTTGATGGTGATCGGCCAATACGGAGCCAATACCTTGTCGGTTTCAAAAGCGGTTGAAAAAGCATTACTCGAATTTAAGCCCTTATTCGCCCAACAAAACATTGATTTTCACAACCCCCTTTTTCGCCCGGCAGATTATATTGAAACCTCACTCAGCAATATTACCAGCCACCTGTTACTGGGCAGTTTCTTTGTGGTTTTGGTGCTCTATCTTTTTCTTTACAACAGCCGGTCCGCGCTGATTGCGGCTATTGCCTTACCGCTGTCACTTATTATGGCGGCGGTGGTTTTACTCGAGGCCGGTGTTAATCTCAATATTATGGTGTTGGGCGGATTGGCAATTGCCTTAGGGGAAGTCGTTGATGATGCGATTATTGATACCGAAAATATCTTTAGAAGGCTTAAAGAAAACAAACTATCAAATAACCCACAATCGACTTTCACTGTTATTTATAACGCCTCGATGGAGGTACGAAGTTCGGTTGTCTATGCCAGCTTTATTGTCGCTTTGGCCTTTGTGCCACTACTGACCCTAGACGGTGTTGCCGGCAGGCTTTTCGCCCCCTTAGGCATAGCCTACATTAGCGCTATTTTAATATCGCTACTGGTCGCATTAACACTGACACCAGCGCTTTGTTACTGGCTACTAAGAAACACGACGCCAACTGAAAAAAAATCGCCGGTAATGCTTTTTATCCAACCCCACTACCAGCGTTTATTAAGCCGCATCAGCCTTCACGCTCAGCGCATTATCATCTTTTCGATTACAGCATGCCTTATAGGCTCATTAGTCTTGTTAAATTTAGGAACGAAGTTCTTACCCGAACTTCGTGAAGGCCACTACATTGTTCACACCAGCAGTATTCCCGGCACCGCGTTGACCGAGTCGATTCGAATAGGCAGTGCCTTAACCGAACAATTTTTAACGATTGAAGGGGTTGAATCAGTCTCTCAATGGGCCGGGCGTGCCGAGCGCGGTGCTGATACGTATGGAAGCCATTACAGTGAATTTGAAGTGCGCCTCCAACCACTATCGGGCACCGAGCAACAACTCGTTTTAGATCAACTTCGTGATATTCTCACCGCCTTTCCCGGGATTTTATTTGAGGCCAATACCTTTTTAATTGAACGGGTGGATGAAACCATCTCAGGGTATACCGCTCCGGTGGCCGTTAACCTCTATGGTAACGATTTAAATACCTTGGATTTAAAAGCCCAACAAATTGCCGATATTATGGCTACCTTTCCAGAAGCCAGCGATATTCAACTTCGCTCAACCGCCGCAGCGCCAATTCTAGCCATTCAACTGAATCTTGATCAACTGAGCCGTTGGGGAATCAGCCCGCAACAAGTTTCCCAAACGATCAGCACCGCCTACACTGGCGCACGGGTCGGGCAAGGATTATCAGGCTATCAAACCTATGATATTGTAGTCAACCTCCATCCAACACTCAAAGAACAACCCCGTTCAATCGCCCAGCTCCCTATTCGAAGCGCAACCGGTGCACTGGTGCCTTTAGGGGAGTTGGCCACTGTTACCACCACCACCGGACGTTACAATATTTTGCATCAAGGCGCGCAGCGCCTGCAAACGGTTACCTGTCATGTCAACAATGGCGACCTCGGCGGCTTTAT
>ENA-OREN01000269-OREN01000269.1-marine-metagenome-genome-assembly--contig:-NODE-269-length-78081-cov-7.153877_pt1 | contig 78081 bp, 66 predicted proteins | sample MGYA00248624_ERZ508555 | MGnify/ENA primary metagenome ERZ508555 (study PRJEB26222, sample SAMN06267773) | marine metagenome | isolation source: Saanich Inlet, British Columbia, Canada | place...
TTAAATTGTTATTAAAAAATATTCATTCGCAGTGTTGTGCGATTGTGATCCTTTGTAAGTCATTATCACTTACAAATCCCTCATAAAACGGTGGCAATTTTTCGTTTGAGGTAAAATAGTGGAGCTAACTTCAAAAGGAGCCACCAAAAAATATTACAACCTTAAAAAACGTATGAAAATTACAATATTCACTATTACTTTAATTTTTCTAATCGCCTTTCCTAGTTGCACCTTTGCAAAAGATGAATTGGTGATGGAAAAAGAACTTATGTGGTGGGCAATTAATGGCCAAAGTGGTGATTCAGCTTGTTTTCAACTAATTTATATCGAGGTAGGCAGGGATGTCCCTGATATGCGAGATGAACTGCTAGCTGCAGCATGCGGTTTGACAGATGGTAAGTACAGTTTGACTCTTACCGGATCCCCAGGAACCACAGTCACTTTTTTTGGAAATTACAATTTTAAAAAAGGAAATGGTTTCTTAACCATTAGGAAAAAGGACGATCAAAAACTCTGGTTGCTGGACTTAACAGACTTTCCCGCAGGCCAATGGCATACATCGGAAGCAACCGATGATTCAGGAGCTTTTGAATCCTTTTACAACCCCTCGCCTATGTTTGAGCAACAGGTATCCTCCATTAAATGGGGTGGAAATAAAAAATAGAATTAACAAAATGATGTGTGAACTTTTGACGGTTTTAGGGTGTTAGAGAAAAAACGGAAAAAGGCAAGGATTTAAAACAAAAAAGAGGCTACGGGAAAAACCGTAACCCCTTATTTTATATGGTCGGGATGAGAGGATTCGAACCTCCGACCACACGACCCCCAGCCGTGTGCGCTACCAGACTGCGCTACATCCCGAATCTAAACTGTATTTTAAGTGTGTAAAAATTATTAGTTGATTATTAAACTTGTCTTACGACTATGGCAAATTAGTTGAAAAATAAGGCGATGTCAATTAAATTACCTGCTTGAAATTCTTATTTTTTCAATTTCTTTGGCTTCTAATTACACCTTATGTTAATATCTCTAAGTATATGAAAATTTAGGGTTTTATTGATTATTTCTGTGTGTTGAAATAGTTACTTTATTTATATTCCAGTTTGGGAGTTTTAGAGTAAAGTAGATTTAAATTATTAATATATTTAGCTCATATAGGTGAAAAAATATGAAAGTTTTGAATGTTCTGGAGTCAATTGATTTCAGTTCGGAGAAAATGAAAAAAGTAAGCCTGTTCGATACGGATAATTTCTTTTGTGACATATACTGTCTCGAACCGGGACAGTTTCAAAAAGTCCACTCTCATGAAGGCTCGGATAAAGTTTATTTGGTCTTGCAAGGTAAAGGCAAAGTTACCGTGGGTACGGAAGAAAAAGAACTTTCTGAAAATGATATTACATTGGCACCTTCAGGTGAGGATCATGGTGTAATCAATGATTCTGATGGGAAACTGGTGCTACTCGTTTTTATGGCACCCAAACCGCATTAAGCTTGCTACCTATAGCAAAAAGTGATTCAATAATATAATTAATATTAGGATATTTGTTAAATGATTTATTTAGTATTTCCGACATCTTGGCATCCTTCGCAGCCCTATCTCAGTCTGCCTAGTTTGAAAGCATTCTTGAATCAAAACGGTGTGCACGATGTAGTTCAGAGAGATTTGGCCATTGAACTCCTCAATGATCTTTGTACCTGGGAAAAGACCAAGCCGCTTTATGAAAGAATCATTCGCGAGTTGAACGAGCTGAGTTCGCGTCCTAGTCTGACGCAGGTGGAAGCGGAAAAATTCGCCAAATTGCGGGAAGCGGAAGAAATTGTCATGGCATTGAAGGATCAGATCGATGCCGCTGTAGATTCGCAACGCAGTCCGGAGTTTTATGAAATAGAGCAGTATATGGAAAACCTGAAAATAATGGATGTGTGGCTCGACAACATCCTTGCGCCGTATTATCCGTCACAGTTGACGGTCATTGGCAGCCAGATGCGGTTTTCCCCTTATTCTTCCAAAGAGGTTATCGATTCCTTCAACCACCCGGAAGAAAACTTTTTTTACGACCTATACGAAAAATGGTATCTCGATGGAATTTTGAAAGAAGACATCGACATACTTGGTATTTCCATCACATCGGTGGAGCAAATTATCTCAGGACTCACACTGGCCTATCTGGTTAAGAAGAACCGGCCTGAAATCCATATCACTATCGGCGGAAGCGTGTTCACCAAATTGGTTGATCGTTTGGAGAAAGATGCGTCTTCATTATTCGACTTTGTAGATAGCTTCATTGTACATGAAGGGGAAACCCCATTACTCAAGCTGGTCGAACACTTGAGGGGAGATGGTGACTTGAGCAAAGTTCCCAACCTGATTTATCGACAAGATGGCGTGGTCAAGGTGAATCGTCCCTTTGCCAAGGAAGAACTCAATGCGCTACCGACTCCTGACTTTGACGGACTGCCTTTAGATCTCTATCTTTCCCCGACCCTTGTATTACCCGTTATGGGATCTCGAGGTTGTTATTGGGAAAAGTGTGCGTTTTGTTCGATTCCCTTTGACCATATGAATTTCCATGTGCGCTACGCCGAAAATGTGGTTAACGATTTTAAAGTCCTTCAAGAAAAATACAATTGCGATCATTTCTTTTTCACTGATGAAGCATTGCCTATCAATTTCTTGAGAACCTTTGCCGCGAAAATAATAGAGCAAAAAGTCGATGTCCAATGGACAGGCGAACTTAAATTTGAAAAGAGTCTGTTGAAGGACGATCGCATTGAATTGCTTTATAAATCGGGTTGTAGAAAACTGATTTTCGGATTGGAGTCTTACAATCAGCGTGTTTTAGATGCCATGAAAAAAGGTGTGGAACTGAGCTGGGTAGATGAAACTTCCGAGGCGTGCATGAAGTTGGGAATCGCCATGCACTTTTACTTGATTTGTGGCTTTCCAACCGAGACCGAACCCGAGGTGATGGATTCAATAAACTTTGTGCTCAATAACCAACGGCTACTCGACTCCCCAGGCTTCTCAGCCATCCTGTCGCAGTTTGACTTGGAGCGAGGTGCGCCAATAGAGAAGAACCCGGCAGAGTGGGGAATCACGAAGCTTTATACGCCGCCAGAACACGACTTGAGCTTGGGCTACACTTATGAAACGACTATAGGAATGTCTTCGGACGAGGCGAATGTACTCTATCAGCAATTGATAGAAAAATTAGGCCGCGAAGTTATGACTTTTCCGCACAACTATTCCCTGTCCGATGGATTGCTCTATCTATCTCATCATCAGAAACATTCCCTGCCTGAACGATTAGGTGCGCCGGCATGAGCCGGAGCCTATAGGCAAACAGATTTAATCCCTGAAAAATTATGAAATTCGTAAAAGTAATGAAGGAAGAAGAACTGCCCATTGGCAAGTCTGCGATTATTGCAGCGGGGGATAAACAAATTGCCCTGTTCAATTATAAAGGGAAATATTATGCGATCACGAATACCTGTCCGCATAGAGGTTCTCCATTAGGAGAAGGAAGAATAGAAGAGGGCATTGTGATTTGCCCGAACCACGAGTGGCGGTTCAGATTGATGGATGGTGCGAATATGCAGAATCCAGAACTGTTCATTCCTACTTATCCCGTGAAAACCAAAAACGAAAATATCTATATTGGATTAGAAGCCGAGGAAGGAAATATTGCTTACGGCAAAAAGGCATCCAACCTGCCATCTAGTTTAAAATTCAGTATCCCCACCATCCAAAAACCCCGTAATCCCGATGAAGAACTGGATTGATTTTCAGTTAGGATAAGTATTTTCTCTTATCCAGGGTAAAACATACGAGTACTTGCTCAACCTGTGGGATTATCGTCGTCGATTTCTACCCATTTGGGGTCACCGTGAGCCTTGTAGTTTTCCGTTCCGCAGAAAGTACCTTCGTGATAGATATTTACCTTGAATTTGCCACCGCCATATTTTTCGGTGATGTAAGGAACCGGGTCTTCAATTTCAATGAGGTCGGGGGTCTGGTATTTTCCGATCAACTTGAACTCCATTCCCATACCTGAGGGGAGTAATACATAAAACTTTAAATTCGTTGTGGCGAGAATTTTTTTGAAATCTTCTTCACAGTCTTCCCGAGTATAATTGGGGCCAGCATATTGTCGGGCCCGCCGTTTCAAATGGTCCTCCATAAGGTTGTAGAACCACCAGTTTTTTTGTTTTCGAGTATCGTGGAGAAAAGGGTACTCTACGAATCCATGCTTGTTGATAAACGGTTTTTTTGCCATCAAAGGACTCCTCGAATTACTAAATATGAAGGCAATTATATTCATCTTTATGAGCAAACGATAGAACATTCTTAAGCGATAAAAATTTATGTCAGGTTGGTATGAAAAATATTATTGGCGTACGGGTTTTAAATCACGTTTATATGACCGCTTGACACCGGAGTCCTATCTGGAATCCATGCGTAAGGTCATAGCGCTATTACCGGATAAGCAGGGACAGAAAATCTGGGATGCAGGATGCGGCACGGGATTGCTATTGCTGTTTCTCGAAAACGCAGTTAGGCAAGGAATGATTTATTACGGATCGGATCTGTTATCTGCTGGGCTTAGCCAGGCGCGAATACGGGCACGAGAATTAAGGGTCTCCGATAGGGTTGTTTGTGTTCAAAGTGATATTACTGTAGCTCCGGTTTTTAAAGAAAACTCGTTGGATATTGTAGTTGCGCATTTTTCTATTTACACCATTCATAAAAATGACAAACGGCAGCAGGCTTTAAAAAATATGTATCGCGTTTTAAAACCCGGAGGCCTATTGATTGTATGTTGCCCTTCTGAAAATTATGACGCAGGTAAAATTATAGAAGAAAGTTGTGAATTTCTTCGAGCAAGAAAGGGACTTCTGCAGACAGCGATAAAGCGAATATTTTTTTATCCATTTACAAAAGGGATGGGATTGAATTTCATCCAGAAACAACTGCAATCGGGTCAATGGACGGCTTACACCCGGGAGGGATTGGCTGAAGAGTTACAGCTTGCGGGTTTTGATATTGGATATTCAGAGACAATTTATGCGGGTGGAGCCTATTTAATGTGTGGACATAAAACGGCGGGTTCAGGCTAATAGAACCTAACTATTCTTGCTTTTATAACTGGGGTAAAAAAGTTGGAGTATTTTAATATGGTTCTCGCGGAAGATGGCCAGGCTGCGCTTGAAGTGCTCAAACAGAAACCTTTTGACTAATCATATCGGACTAGCATATGTCAAATATGGATGTTCTTGATTTGTTTGAAGACCTTAATGAGGACCGCAAGCTCAGAGATATTCTTTTTCTGTTGATCACTACTGAAAAAGAACGCGATAAAGTTGTGGAAGCCGTTGCAGCAGGTATCAAAGAATATATAGTAAAACCGGTAAAGTCCCAATCTTTAGGGAATAAAATTAAAGAGGTCGTCTTTGGCGCTGCCTGAAGGCAACGCCAAAGTATAACTTCTATCCCCTCCGTAGTTTCTGATTAAATCCCTGCATCTTTTCTAATAGCCTTGGCTTTGTCTGTCTTTTCCCATGTGAAAGAATCTTCTTTTCTGCCAAAATGTCCATAAGCTGCGGAAGGCAGGTAACGGGGTTTTAGCAGATCCAGGGTTTTTACTATGCCCGCAGGCTTGAGGTTGAAATGCGAACGTACCAGATTTTCCAGGATTCCTGGGTCAACATTATGAGTACCAAACGTTTCGATACAAACTGAAACCGGATCGGCAACACCAATCGCATAGGCGAGTTGGACTTCACAACGTCCGGCTACGTTAGCGGCTACCAGATTCTTTGCAATGTAGCGAGCCATATAGGCTGCAGACCGGTCTACTTTGGAGGGGTCTTTTCCTGAGAATGCTCCTCCTCCATGCCGGGAAAAACCGCCATAGGTATCTACAATAATTTTTCTGCCAGTCAATCCACAGTCTCCATGAGGTCCACCGACAACAAAGCGGCCTGTGGGATTGACATGGATCTTCATCTTCTTATGCTGTAATTTTTTCGGGATAATTTTGTTGATGACCATTTCGGTGACATCGGCTTTGATTTGTTTGGTCGTTACACTGGGGTCGTGCTGGGTAGAAATAACAACCGTTTCAACACACACAGGTTTATTATTTTCGTACCTAACCGACACTTGCGATTTGCTGTCAGGACGAAGGTAGGGAAGTGTGCCTTTTTTCCTTACATCGGCAAGTTTTTTAACCAGTTTATGGGCGTACATTACGGGCATTGGCATAAGTTCAGGCGTTTCATTGCTGGCATAGCCGAACATCATTCCCTGATCGCCTGCGCCTTGCTCATGCTTATCGTCATTGACTCCACGCGCAATGTCTTTGGATTGCTCATCAAGAGCTACCTGAATGCCGCATGTTTCGTAGTCGAATCCCATATCGGATTGGGTGTAACCAATATTTTTTATTGTATTACGAATGACTTTCGGCATTTCTACATAACAATCTGTAGAAATTTCTCCGGCGATGATCACAAAACCCGTCGTTATCATGGTTTCGCAAGCTACGCGTGCAGTGGCATCCTGAGCTAGAATAGCATCGAGGATAGAATCTGAGATCTGATCCGCCATTTTATCTGGGTGGCCTTCAGAAACAGATTCAGAGGTAAATAAAAAATTTCCAGGGTTCATATGAATATTCCTTCTTTTAATATTTTTATAATTAAATCAGATTAATTGTCTATGAGATTGGGAAAATCAAATCAGGTAGGTTTTATTTTTTCCTGAAAGCTCAGGTCTCGATCAAAGTCATCTGGAAATCGAGTTCGCATTTCTTTAGCAATGAAACGAGATATTTCTTCTACAGAGTTCAAACTTAACACATGATCGGCCATTTGGCGAGCCTCATCCAGACGAATCAGGCGAATTATTTTTTTTACTTTAGGGATTGAATGGGGTTCCATGCTGAGGTCGTCGAGTTTGCCTAATCCAAGTAAAAGCATCGTTGCCATAGGGTCTCCGCCCAATTCGCCACAAATTGAAACCTTTTTCCCTGCCTTATTTGCGGCGACAAAAATTTGCTTTAACGATCGTATTACCGAAGGGTGAAATGGCTGATAAAGGTGGGCCACATTTTCGTTAACCCGGTCTACGGCCAGAGTATATTGGACGAGGTCGTTAGTTCCTATACTGACGAAGTCAATATGCTCGAGGATGTGATCGATGCATATGGCGGCGGCGGGTGTCTCAATCATAGCGCCGATTTCGATATTGTCGTTAAACGGAATTTGATCTTCTTTTAAAAGTATTTTTGCTTCTTGTAATAATTTGTTCGCTTGAATTATTTCTGTAACCGAAGATACCATCGGATAAAGAACTTTCACGTTCCCATAAAAACTGGCTCTCAAAATACCTTTTAGCTGACTTATAAATAATTCTGGGTTTGCCAGAGATAAACGAATACCTCTTAATCCTAATGCAGGGTTATCTTCGTCATTTGTCTGTATACCAGCAAGCTGCTTGTCCATGCCAATATCCAGAGTTCGAATAACAACAGGATTGTCGTCCATTTCCTGAGCAACTGCTTTGAAGTTTTCGTATAATTCTTTTTCGCCGGGAAGATTGCTTGAAGACATATAAAGAAATTCGGTTCGATAAAGCCCGACTCCCTCAGAACCATAATTGCGTAGAGTTTTGACTTCCTGACTGGATTCAATGTTTGCTAAAAGGTGGATATGATGTCCATCCAGAGTGTCTGCGCTCTGGTGGATGTTAGCCAGAAGTCGTTCTTCATATCTTCGATAATTCTCTTGTTTCTTTAAATAGTATTCGTTTTTTTCATCGTTGGGATGAGTGATGACCTCTCCGTCAATGCCGTCGACGACAACGTTATCGCCGGAGTTGATTTGTGAAGTGAGGTTTGTTATACCCGTAACTGCAGGAATTCCTAGTGCCGCCGCAAATATTCCAACATGGGATGTTTTTCCACCTGTCTCCGTGGCTAATCCCTTTATAAAGTTTCTCGGCATACTTAGGGTGTCGGAGGGGCTTAATGAATGCGTAACAATGATCACGGGTTCTTGGATATCAGATAGTGCTTCTTGCGAATGACCGATTAGATTTCGAAGTATTGCCTGAACAAGCAGATCGAGGTCATCTTTTTTCCCTTTTAAGTAATCATCATTAATATTGTCAAACAGGTTGAGGAAGTTTTGTAGGGTTTGATTTAAGGTCCACTCGGCATTGGTCTGATGGGTCCTGATATTCTCAATGGTTTCATTAACCAAAATATCGTCATCCAGGAGCAGGGTGTAGGTATCAAGAATAACAGCGTATTTGTCGGCGATTTTTTCTGCGCGTTTTTTGATATCCGACATCTGCACTTTTGTTTTTTCGATGGCATCGCGAAACCGTTCGATTTCTTTTTCTACTTCATGTTCCTCAAGAGTCTGTTTGAGAATGCAGAATTTCGAACGGTCCAGCAAATATGCTTTCCCGACGGCGACTCCTTTGGATACAGCAATGCCTTTCATAAGATTGTCGTCAGATAAATTTGGAGTCTTCTTCCAAAAGGATGGAATAGATAGCATTGGAGTCCTCAGCCTTGAGAATTCCCTCGCGCAATGCCTGGTTTTTGAAGAGTCGTGAAATTCTTGCAAGTGCTTTCAGGTGTTGGCCTGTGGAGTGGGCGGGGGCAATGACCATGCAAACGAAATGAACTGGCTTTTGATCCAGTGATTCAAAGTCGACACCCCCTAAAGATCTCGCAAAAACGGTGATGATTTGTGTTAATTCATCCGATTTCCCATGAGGGATTGCAACATTTTCGCCGATGCCGGTACTGCCTAGCTTTTCGCGTTCCATAAGAGTTGTAAACAGAGCCTGATCATCTTTTATTATATTGTTCTGTTTCAGGCACGAGGTCATTTCTTGGATGACCTCCAATTTGTTTTTACCGACCAAATCTGCGATAACAGATTCTTTTTTTAGTATTTCATCAATTTTCATATTTTATTTTCTACGGATTAATCCAGGTTTTGATTTTTAGATTGAGACCCTTGTTTGATTCGCAGGGCTTTTGCTTTTTCTTTATTCTTTCGAATTTGTTTTTCCATTTTTTCTAAGGCTTTATCCATGGATGTGTAGAGGTCCTCGGTTTCATCCTGACTATGAAGGGTAAAACCCTTGGTCTTCACTGTGACTTCTGCGAAATGACGGTGTTTTTCAACAGAGAGTGCTACGTGAACATCTGCCGCCTCACCCAGGTCAGCAATTGTCTTATCTATTTTATCGTTCAGGTGATTGCGGATGCCATCTGTAATCTCAATATTTCTTCCTGTCACAGTTAATTTCATTTGCTCCTCCTAAAAATGCCATATTAATACTATTTTAATCGGGAAATGATTCTGATTAAATTTAAAGCGGGTTGGTTTAATCAAAAAAACTTCCTCCTTTTGCTGGCAGGCGGGATATTTAGCTCTTTCCTATACTTTGTGATGGTGCGACGGGCAATCTTAGCATTTTTTCTCATCAATACCTGAACCATTTGATCATCTGTAAGTGGGCTATTGCCATCTTCTTCGGCCACTACTTCTTTAATCATGTTCTTCACTCTTATAGAAGAGAGATTGTTGCCCATGTAGGACTTGATCCCACTATGAAAGAAGAATTTTAATTCGAAAAGTCCCTGCGGAGTATCAATATATTTGTTGGTTGTAATTCGGCTTACGGTGGATTCGTGCATCTCTATGTCTTTTGCGACATCTTTCAAGACCATGGGTTGTAGATAGGATAGTCCGTGATCCAGAAAGCTTTTTTGCAGTTTAACTATACTTTTTCCGACTTTGTATATGGTCTGACGGCGTTGATCAATACTTTTAATCAACCATAGTGCAGAGCGATATTTATCTTCCAGGTACTCTTTGGTTTGTCCTTCTTTAGTGTTTTTTAACAGGTTCTGATAAAAGGCATTAATTTTAATATCGGGGACGCCCTCATCATTTAATGAAACATCATAACCCGTATCCGTTTTTATAACGACCAGATCAGCAGCGATATAGTCGATGGCTTCTGAATTGAAGGCAATACCGGGTTTGGGGGTGAATTTTCTTAAGATATGAAGGGCATCGAGAACTTCATCAAGGTCTGTTTTTAATTCTGCGGCAACTTTAGGTAAAAACCGGTCTTCAAGACGATCCAGATATTTTTCGATTAACTTTTCAACCAATGGGTTTTTCTCGGGCAACTCATGAGCTTGGATCATCAGGCATTCCTGCAGAGAACGGGCCGCCACCCCTAAAGGCTCAAACTTTTGAATGATCTTTAAAACTCTTTCGACATTGGCTTCGTTTGTTTGGCTGATTTCAGCTATTTCCGACAATTCAGCACCGAGGTAACCGTCTTTTTGAATGTTGCCAATGATGCAGGAGCCAATGAATTTGTCCGCATCAGAATCGATTGTAAGATTCAATTGCCAAAACAAATGGTCGGACAATGAGGCTTCTTTTTTATAGGTGGCTTCAATAGAAGGTCTTTCTGCGAGGCTATCGGCAGACATTCCCTGATCTACATTATTCTGAAAATAACTGTCCCAGTCAATTTCCTGTTCCTGAGAATCTTGTGTGGAATCGGAAAAAGAGTCTTCATCGTCGTTATTTTTTTCATCGAAGGAGTCGACCTCTTCTTCAAGTATTTCTTCTAGAACAGGATTTTCGATGATCTCCTGCCTCACCAGTTGTGCTAGTTCAAGCCTTGCCAGAGGGAGAAGCTTGATGGCCTGCTGAAGCATGGGGGTCATGACCAGCTTCTGGCTCATCTTCAAGTTCAAATTCATTTTCATTTCCATCGCCATAACTTATTCTCCGACTAAAATGAAAACTGATCGCCCAGGTAAATTTGCTTTACCTTTTCGTCCTGGGCAACCTGCTGAGGTGAACCTGAAGAAATAATTTCACCTTCGTTAATGATATAGGCGCGATCGGTGATGCTTAAGGTCTCGCGAACACTGTGATCGGTTATCAATACTCCAATGCCTCTTTTTTTTAATTGCGAAATGATCGATTGAATATCTGAGACTGCAATGGGGTCAATCCCCGCAAAAGGTTCATCTAGTAAAATAAATACCGGAGAGGTGGCCAGCGCACGGCTAATCTCTACCCGTCTTCTCTCACCGCCTGAAAGGGTGTAAGCCATAGAGTCTTTGATGTGCAGGATGTTCATCTCCCGGAGTAAAGATCTAGCTCTTTTCTTACGATCAAATGCAGAAAGTTTTTGCGATTCCAGTACAGCCAAAATATTATCTTCAACAGTCAACTTCCTAAAAACAGAAGGTTCTTGTGGCAAATAGCTCACTCCCTTTTTAGCTCTTTTGTGCATTGGGAAGTGAGTGACATCTTCATCATTTAATAACACCTGTCCTTCATCGGGGCGGGTAAGCCCCACCACCATATAAAAAGTAGTGGTTTTGCCAGCACCATTAGGACCGAGTAAGCCTACAATTTCTCCTTGTTTAACTTCAATGCTCACCCTGTTAACCACTTTTCGGGAACGAAATGATTTAACAAGGTTTTGGGTTTTCAGGCCAGCCACAGCAAATATTCTTTGAAAGAGGGTTTGATGTTATTACTCGGAGTTTGAGGGTTTCTCTTTTTTATCACCCTCATCTTTCGGGTAAATTTTCATGCGCACTCTGTTATTGGCAACAAACCGATCTTTGTCCAGAAGAAATATCATCTCACGCCCTTCGATCATATTTCCTTCCTCCCATGCCGTGGCCTTGGGAGTTCCTGTGAGAATGATTTTCTGTAATTTATCTAAATAAACGGCTTTGTCCCCCTTAGCGCGTTTTTGGCCACGAGTTATGAAAACATTCCCAATGGCTACAATCTCCTCGGTTTCCTTTTTATCCTTGGTGTTATAGACCTCAAGGATGTCCGAAGTTATCTTTAGCTCTCCCCAATAACCCACAACATTCCCGGAAAAAATAATTTTCAAACCACCATCTTCAGAACGCATACGGTCCGAGGTGATTTCTATAGGGTCCTTATTTTCTTTTTCCTCGCTAAACAGAAGGGAAGGACTTAATAGAGCGAAGCAAGAGGCAAGTGTTAATATGCGAATACAGGTTTTTATCATTTATTTGTATTAGAAGTTTGGGGCTCGTCTTTATTTGCCTGAAACCTGCCAGCCAAAGATTGCGCATCTCCTGTTAGTTTTACACGACCGACAAGAGCAACATCTTTCGAACTGTTTTGATAGGTGCCAGATTCTGCTGTAATCACGTAGGGTGGACTGTCTCCCTTAGGTAGAATCATCTGAACATCTTTAAGCTGCGTGACATCTTCTTGATTATTAACCTGAGCCAGTCCCGCTTCTAAAATCCACTCTTTTTTACCCTTAATCTCGTGGGTGACTTTGAAGTTTTCAATTTCCACATCCACGCCTTTGTTCATTATTTTGACCTTTATATTACCCATTTCGACCTTATTGCCTTGGACTTTATAAAAATAAAATCCGGCGAGACTAATTACTGCAAAAGCAATGATCAGCAAAATAATTCTGACGACATTTATCATTTAACTAGTTAATTTTTAAAGAATTAAGCAGGTATGCAAATGGCATACCATGAAATGATAATGCCATAGGGGAGGATCAATGTAAAGGGAAAATGGGATGCTTTCGGGAACTCAAGAGAACGGGAGTAAAGGTGAATTCGCGCACGTTTTCACCTTTACTGGAAATATAAATTTCAATGCGCTCCTCGATACCAAACTTAAATTCGTTTGGTTTCTTATTTGATATTAATTTTTCAGGCCATTCGATGATGGTAATTGCTTTACTGTAAATTATTTCCTCCAAACCCAAATTCATAATCTCTTCTTCTGTTTCGAGACGATAAAGATCAATATGGAAGATGGGAACCACTCCTTGATATTCATTGATGAGAGTGAAGGTGGGACTTCGAATATAGGTGCTTTTATCTAACCCGGCACCGAGGCAAATTCCTTGTGTCAGACAAGTTTTACCTGCACCCAAATCGCCAAAAAGTAAAACAAGATCACCTGCAATCAATTTGGAGCCAAGGGATTTTCCGAGTTGTAAGGTTTCGTCTGCATTGTTGGTGATAGATTTTATCATGGCAATATCTGTTTCAAGGCATCAGGCAGACATCTTAACAGGTCGCCGGCAATCAAGCTGGTTTGAGTTTCTTTTTCGGAAAACAGGTCTCCGGAATGGCCATGAATATAGGCTCCTGCTATGGCAGCATTTTGAAGGGTAATGTTTTGCGCCGCTAAACCCGCGATGATTCCTGTTAAAACATCCCCCGCCCCCCCTGTGGCCATACCGGGATTGCCGGTGGGGTTGATATATATATATCCGTCAGGGGTGCCAATAAGACTCGGAGCTCCTTTTAACAGGAGTAGGGTCGAATGTTTTTGCGCGAATTCTGTGGTCACGTGCATTCTATTTTTTTGTATTTCCTGAGTGGATAATCCGATCAACCTCGACATTTCTTTAGGGTGGGGGGTGAGAATAGCGGTTTTCAATTTGCCCAGCCAATCGATATTATTTTCAAATGCGTTGATAGCATCGGCATCCAGAATCAAGGGGCAATCGATAGAGGGCAAAAGTTCACCGATCAAGCTTACCGTCTCGGGGTCGGTTGTCAGGCCGGGACCCATGGCAACGGCAGACTTTCCTTCCAGTAGTTTTAATATGGGATCTTTTGCTTTTAACGACAACGCACCCGACTGCGTTTGCGGCAGTGGAACGGTCATCACTTCCATAGGATGCAATTCGAAAGCTTTTTGGCATGTTTCAGGTAAGGCGAGAGTGCATAACCCGCAACCTGATCTTAAAGCAGCAAGGGCCGTCAGTCCCGCAGCACCACTCTTACCGGTCGATCCTGCCAATACCAAAACATGACCGTAACTTCCTTTATGTGAATCAGGCGAGCGTGACTGGAAAATACTTTTTATATCTTTTTCTTCGACAAGGTGGGACTGGATATTTTGTTCGCTATAGGATTCTTGAGGAATGCCTATGTCCAATAGCTCTACTTTCTTCATCGCTCCAGCTGCGGGATGAAGCAGGTGACTTTTTTTTATGGAGGCCAGGGCAAAAGTTAAGTCAGATAACACATGTGGGCCGATCAATAATCCGGAGTCCGCATCTATCCCGGAATTGATATCCACCGATACCGTAAACTTTCCATACTGGTTGATTTTATTTATAACTGTTTCCATATGGCCTGTTAAAGGCTTGGACAAGCCTGTTCCGAATAAGGCATCTACGATGATATCGTAATGACGCAGCTTGTGGTCAAAGTTATTAATGTTTTCAGAACTCAGCTCTTGTATAGGTATATTCAGGTTTTGCGCCGAAAGGGCATTGGTTTTTGCATTGTCTTTTAAGTCTGCAAGTTTTCCAGCAAGCAGAACGGTGACGTTTGTTCCCAGTTGAAAAAGGTGTCGGGCGATTACAAATCCATCTCCCCCATTATTTCCTTTGCCGCAGAAAATAATAACTTTTTTTGTAGGTAGGTCAGCAATGACGTTTTGTAATTGCCTGAAAATTGCTCCGCCGGCATTTTCCATTAAGACAGCTCCGGGTATCCCCAGTTCGTCAATTGTCCATCGATCGATGGCCTGCATTTGTTTGGCTGTGACGACAGTCAACAACGAAACTCTCCTAGTTTAAAGGTTCGTACAATCTATTCTACCTAAACGTAAATGGAATAGGGGTAGTCTTTGGATTCTTTAAGAGCCATTTCCTCGCGGGTAGGTATAAGTCCATTGATGACACCGAACAGGCTAGGGCGATCGTAACCGAGAGGATATTTTTGCTCATGGGTCAGGGAGTTGAAATGGTTTTCGTCCATCATAAAGTCTCTGTCGTAAAAATAATTGCTGATGAAATTTTCAAAATAGATGGGTCGTGCTTCCATTTCAGGAAGGCAATTTAATCTTTCTTCGTCGTTGTCATGATTATAATTAAAAGCGAAGCGAACGAGAACATCATAAAGAAAAGAAAAGTGATAGGAATTCATATACTGCCAGATTGAAGATTTTTTCAGTCCTGTTTCTAAAATTTGACGAATTTCTTTTAAATAAGTCAGGGAGTTTGCTTTTCCAGCATGTGGGTAGAATTGCAACAGGTCTTCTCGCCAATAGGGTTGAGGTTGTCGCTCGATAAAGGACAGAATTTCTTTCTCTTCCGTCAAAGCGACTTCAATAAACCGGCGAGGGTCAAATCGCTGGTTGTAATCTGCGTCAGGTGTGACACTAACATTTGGTTTGTTTAAATTATAAGGCTCGTAAATATTATTCTTGAAAACAAGCATATTCGCCCTTACTCCAAATGAGGTGATTTATTTCAAAAGCCCACAAAAACAGTTACAATAGATCTCGATAAAAAAACTATCTGGCAGGCACCTCTTGAAAGAATCCCTTTACCATATCAATGTTAAAACCATTTTTGGAGAAGAGCAAGCCCTCTCACGATTTGAGGGAAAAGTGTTGCTCATCGTGAATGTGGCTTCAGAATGTGGTTTTACTCGACAATATTCAGGTCTGCAAGAGCTTTACGAAAAATATAAAGATAAAGGTTTCCGTATCCTTGCTTTTCCAAGTAACGATTTTGGTCAGCAGGAACCCGGAGGTGACAAAGAAATTGAGAATTTTTGCATTACAAAATTTGCTGTATCTTTTAGCCTTTTTAGCAAAATCAAGTTGCTTGGCCCTAAACAATCACCGCTCTATAAATACCTGCAGGAATGCGATTTGACTCCGGTGGGCAAGACAGGGCTAAAAACTTTTTTAATGCAATGCGTAACTAGATTCTTATTAAGAATCCGAGGTGACACGACACCGAAAGCGAATGAAGTGAAATGGAATTTTCATAAATTTTTGATCGATAGAGAAGGTTTTCCTGTGGCTAGATATTCAAGCGAGATAGAACCTGATTCTCCTTTACTGATAAATCGTTTAGAGGAAGAGCTGAAAAAATAGAGGTATGTTTTTATTTTTCTAGATAGGGCGTTTCAGTTGGTGTTTGTAGTCTGGATTCTTCTTCAGCGGGTATCAATTGATTTATGACACCAAAAAGGCAGGGATCGGTTAGCTTCAAACTCTTTTTTTCCTCAGAGTCCATATTGTTGAATCGCTCTGCATTCATCAAAAATGGGGTGCCAAAAAAATAATTGTCAAGGAAGTCATCGAAGTCTATGCCGGCACCATCTAGCTCCGGGAATATTTCCATGCGTTGTTGAGGTTCTGAATAGCTATAGTCCTCATAAGTGCCATGCAAGCTATCGAAAATATAGGTTAGATGATAGGCGTTCAGGGTATGCCACATAGTTCGGTCTATCAGGCCTTCGAACAATCGTCGGGAAAAGTCATTGAGTAGGGAGATATTCCCGAAAAGAGAGGCATGTGGGAATAATGTCTTAAATCTTTCCAGTCCTTCGCTTTCGGGTAATTGATTGAGTCCGAAAAAGATTTCACGGTCTGTCATAAGGGAGTGGAAGATGAAATCATATGGGTCCAAACCCTTATTAACGTTGTTTTCTGGATGAGACGTAGGCTCGTAGATATTTTTTTTGAAGATCAACATTCTAAATGCTTGCCTCTAGTTTGGGGCGATTCAGTGGGAATGAATTTTATCATAAAAACCTTTGATGGGAATTGAGGATATTGCAATCTAAAAAAGAAATAGAAAAAATTTTAAATCGCTGGCTTCCTGGGCCACAGTGCGAGCAGTTTTTGCAGATGCTGGAGCATGTTCAAGGCAGGTCTTCTAAAATTAAGGATTGGTCGTCTATCCATTCTCCAGATGACTTGGTGGACTACAATTCTCTGGAAGAGCCATCCTCCGATGATAACTATTCCCGACTCGTTATAGGTAAATTGAATGGCGGATTGGGGACTAGCATGGGCTGTGCTGGTCCGAAGTCTCTTATAAAAGTGAAGGGTGAAAAAACTTTCATGGACTTGATTGTCGAGCAAGTACGTCAATTAAATGCCAAATGGAATAAAGATATCCCTTTGTTGTTGATGAATAGTTTTTATACGGATAAAGAAACGGCTGCGTTTCTTGATGCCTGTGATGTGCCTGTTACAACTTTCAAACAAAATATGTTTCCCCGGGTCGATGCCAAATCGTTTTTGCCTCTGAGCCCGGACGAATATGGCTGGTATCCTCCAGGTCATGGCGATTTTTATAATTGTATGGAACAGCAAGGGATATTACGACGCTTGATAGAACAGGGAAAAGATATCCTGTTCATGTCAAATGCCGATAACCTAGGGGCTGTTGCGGACTCCAAAATTCTCAACTATATGATTGAGAAAAAGGTACCTTTTTTAATTGAGGTGACTCCTAAAACTCCGGCAGATGTTAAAGGAGGAACTTTGTACAAGGATGAAGACAGGCTAAAGTTGCTTGAGATTGCTCAGGTGCCTGATGAGCATGTGGATGAGTTTTGTAGTCAGGAAAAGTTTTCGGTTTTTAATACCAATAATATTTGGATAAACTTGGTATCCCTTGAAGAAAAAATGCAAGAAGGTCCGCTAAATTTGAATGTGATTGTTAATCGAAAAACGATTCAAGAAAAACCAGTTGTGCAATTGGAAACGGCTATTGGCTCGGCTCTGGATTGTTTTGCGGGTGCGGTAGGATTATGCGTTTCGCGCGACCGTTTTATGCCTGTAAAGAAAACTGAAGATCTTTTTCTGGTGCAATCTAATATTTTTAATCTGGATGAGGGAAGACTTGTTCGAAATAAAGAAAGGAAGATATTGTCCCTGCCAGTAATAAGTTTTGGAGATACTCTCCAGCAGGTGGAAGCTTTTCAAAAATGTTTCCCTAGAATACCCGATTTGTTGGAGTTGGAGGCGTTAGATATTTTTGGTCAAGTTCGCTTTGAAGGCACTGCATCTTTGAAGGGGCAGGTGGCGTTAAATGGCAAAAGCCAATCGATTATTATAGAGAGTGGAAGGGAAATAGAAAATGAAAGCATTGAATGCTGATTATGGTTAGCACGTCATCACTTTGCGAGTTCGGAATTATACTTAATTTTTATATAGGATAAATTTCTATTTAAATTGTAGGATAATGGGTTTTTATCTGAGTTTTTAAGTATGTTTTTGTAGTCATAAAATCATCATATCTTATTATATTACAATAATTTGCTGTTATCCCTCCAAATAATCGTTGACATGTCTTTATTCCTAAGTATACTTTGCCCATATGAGGTTTAATGCCTACTAGTAATAGGAATATTCCTAGTACTTGAGTCGGCTTTTTAAGTCGCACTACCTTCAGTCGCTGGGAGGTAAAGGCAAGTGGTTCTTTGAGATGTTCACTACAGGGAGTGGAAAATTTTTTTTTAAAATGTTTGTAGTTGAACTTTTGTTAACTAGGATAAGGGGGATTTACAATGAAAAAACTCGCTATTGTTTTATTTGTTACCGTTGCTTCATTTTGCCTAGTAGCTTCTGCATTTGCAGCAAATGTTGCCCCGGGTGGAATGGGTAAATGCAACAACGCTGGCTCGATTAAAATTGAAACGGCTAGTAGTGGAGATGCAAAAGATCGCGGAAGTGCCAACGGTACAATTTGGAAGTCATCAAATTTTACTACTACTCCTTTTACATTAGCACCGAACGATCACCAGAGCTTTTCTGGTAACGGGGGTGGCGCAGCAGGTAATGCTCAGGTGAAAATGCCGAGTAAGCATTCTATGGGTCATAAGTCTATTACTATTGGCCATCAGAATAACTTCAGTCGTGGCGATTCTATTGGTGATATCAGTGGTGAAGTTCGCATTCACAACACGGGCACGGTTCCTGTTACCGTAACCTGTGGCTAATCACTATGAAGTAATTATTTAAGCCGACCTGATTTTGATCAGGTCGGCTTTTTTATTACCTTTTTCAGCCGTGATAGTAAATAAGTATAGCCACAGCCAAAATCACTCTGTAAATGATAAACGGTAACAGTCCCACCTTCTCTACCACTTTTAAAAGTAATCTGATCGCCAGCAATCCCACCAGAAAACTAACTCCGAGTCCGACGATCAAGTGAAGGTGTGTGTAATCTCGAAGGGCGTTGGGTTGAGAAATGAATGAGGTGAGCTTATGCATACCTGCCGCAAATATGATAGGGGCTCCCAGAAGAAAAGAGAACCGGGTTGCAGCAGTATGGTTGAGGTTGCCAAACAGCCCTGCAGCAATAGTTATTCCTGAGCGTGATGTTCCAGGTAAGAGGGCGATGGCCTGAGCGCAACCGATGAAAAAGATTTGTGAAGACTTAAGCTCTTTTAGCTTGGATTGATTTTCCTTTTTGGCTGAACGGTCTGCTATATAAAAAACGGTAGACCATATTAAAAGGTTTATGGCTACAAAAGTGGGACTGCGTAAATTGGACTCAATCCACTCGGCGAAAAACAAGCCTATTAATCCAGCAGGTAGCGAAGCTGCCATAATGCACCAGGCAATCCGGTGGGTATCCCGTTCCCGGTCAAACAGTCCCTTGAATATTTCCGAAAGGTCCTTTTTGAAAAATATTATAATAGCCATTAAGGTTCCCAGATGCAGAATGGCATCCAGGGCTAGGCCTTGATCGTTAAAATTGAAAACCAAAGGGGTGAGAATCAGGTGACCGGAACTGGATACAGGCAAAAACTCAGTCAATCCTTGGATGATGCCTAATATTAAAATTTGAATCAATTCCATGTGTTTTTACATGACCCCTTAAAATTCCACATAAAGATTCCTACAATCAAAGTTTAAATATAATTGGCTAAGCCCTATGAAAAGCATTATTTTGTAAGGAGGTTTGGGTTTGCCGGGTTATTTAAATTGTGATATCTTACGCTTGCTATTGTCAGACCCCGTTGGAATTTAGCAGGTTGCCTCCGCACAATTCTGAGACACACCCTTTTGGTTTGGCCTATCCTGATTATATGTAAATTTTTTATATTTATCGCTTTTAAATGAGAGAATTTTCACGCATAAAACGTCTTCCTCCCTATGTGCTCGGGATCGTTAACGATCTTAAATACGAAGCACGTAGAAGAGGCGAAGATATCATCGACTTTGGCTTGGGCAATCCCGATATGCCTACCCCGACCCATATTGTGGATAAGTTGATTGAATCCGCACAAAAAGAGGCCAATCATCGTTACTCCCTGTCGAAAGGTATTTTTAAACTTCGGCTTGCGATATGCGATTGGTACAAGCGCAATTATGATGTCAACCTGGACCCAAACTCAGAGGCCATTGCAACTATTGGTTCAAAAGAGGGCATCTCGCATCTTGCTTTGGCTATCACCACGCCAGGAGATTCTGTGTTGGTGCCGACCCCAACTTATCCGATTCATACATATGCCTTTATTCTGGCAAATGCCGATGTTATTCATGTGCCGCTTGGACCGGGTTCAGATTTCTTTGAGGGGTTACTCGACGCTTTCAAGCGTAACTGGCCTCGACCAAAAGCAATGATCATTAATTTTCCGCATAATCCCACCACTCAAGTGGTAGAGATCGATTTCTTTGAAAAAATTGTAGATTTTGCCAAGGAACACGATTTAATTGTTATCCATGATTTTGCATATGGAGATATCGTTTTTGATGGCTATAAGGCACCCAGTTTTTTACAGGTTCCTGGAGCAAAAGATGTCGGAATTGAGTTTTTTACGTTGTCAAAAAGTTATAATATGCCGGGCTGGCGAGTCGGGTTCGCTGTTGGAAACAGTGAAATAATAAATGCGCTGGCACGAATAAAAAGTTATCAAGATTACGGCATGTTCCAACCGATTCAAATTGCTGCAACGGTTGCGTTGAATGGACCACGGGATTGTGTCGAGGAAATAACGGAAACATATCGAAGTCGACGTAATGTCTTATGCGAATCGTTGAACAGGATGGGGTGGAAGGTAACTCCTCCGAAGGCAACTATGATGGTTTGGGCAGAAATTCCCGATCAGTTTAAAGATATGGGGTCGTTGGAATTTTCAAAGATGCTACTGGAAAAAGCCAAAGTAGCAGTAGCACCAGGAATTGGTTTTGGTGAAGGCGGTGATCATTTCGTTCGTTTTTCACTGGTAGAAAATGAACATAGAATTCGTCAAGCCGTAAGGGGTATTCGAGAAGTCTTTTAATGTTACTCCGCGTTATGGCGGATGAATTTGTCTAAATGGATAAAAAATGAAAACGATTAATGTTGGGTTGATAGGGTTTGGCACCATTGGAGCGGGTGTCGCAAAAATTCTTTCGGACAACCAAGAAATAATTCAAAAAAGATTAGGTGCTACAGTGCGCCTCGCCAAGATTGCCGACCTCGATATTGAAACCGATCGAGGCGTTCAAGTTGAGGACGGTGTGTTGACCAATTCAGTGGATGACATTCTTGATAACCCGGAAATTGATATCGTTATTGAGTTGATTGGTGGTTATGAACCGGCAAGAGCTTTCATCCTCAAAGCCTTCAATAATGGCAAGCATGTGGTGACAGCCAATAAGGCATTATTGGCTAAACATGGCGATGAGCTTTTTGGCGTGGTTGAAGAGAAAAGACTCTCTATTGGATTCGAAGCGTCGATTGGTGGAGCTATTCCCATTATTCGGTCTATCCGCGAGGCATTTGTGGCTAATCGGATTCAATCGATTGAGGGAATTGTTAATGGCACCGCGAATTATATTCTCAGTAAAATGTCGGATGAAAATTGTGATTTTGATATTGCTTTGAAGGAGGCACAAGAAAAAGGTTTTGCTGAAGCCGACCCAACCTTTGATATTGAGGGGGTCGATTCTGCTCATAAGATTACTGTGTTGGCCCGCCTTGCTTACGGAACATCTGTCAAATTTGAAGATGTTAGTGTGTCGGGCATTACTAATATTACCGCTGAGGATATCGAATGCGCTCGGGAATTTGGTTATCGAATCAAATTGCTTGCAATATCCAAGTGCGATGGCGAAGCGATTGATATTCGTGTTCATCCTGCAATGATTCCTAGTGATCATCCAATGGCGAGTGTGAATGGGGCTTTAAACGCCATCCGTGTTTGTGATGATATGATGGAAGAAAATATTCTGGTCGGGCATGGAGCTGGTGCTTTACCCACCGGAAGTGCAGTGGTAGGGGATGTGATAGAAATAGCCCGTAACATTATTTCTAATGCGCAAGATAGAGTGCCTGCTTCTTCCTTCCAAAACTCAGAAATCAAACCGATTCCCTTGAAAGACATGAGTACTATTGAGTCGGAATGTTTTTTGCGGTTTAACGTTCAGGACAAGCCAGGTGTGCTCTCGAAAATTTCAGGCATTCTTGGCAAGCACAGCATCAGCATCGAGTCCATGATCCAGATAGGGCGAGGCGAAAAGGGCGACGCTGTTTCTCTGGTAATGATGTGTCATCGATCCAGCGAAGAGAATATCCAAAATGCCTTGAAGGAAATAGAACAACTTGATGTAGTCTGTGGTAAGTCTAATCACATCCGTGTGGAAAAATAGAAATGGAATTTAAAGCCTGGTTTCAATGTGTCAACCTGGAATGTGGTAACCGTTATGAGCTAACCGATATTGTTTACCGCTGCCGGGATTGTAACGAGTTGCTGGAAGTTCAGCACGATATGGACGAGTTGAAGAAGAGATCTGCGAAAGAGTGGAAAGAACTGTTTGAAAGTCGTTATCGAAAAAACAAATGGCCCTATGGTAGTTCTGTTTGGGGGAAAAAAGAACTGGTTTGCCCGACTGTAGACAACGAAAATATTGTTTCCACCTACGAAGGCGGCACTAATCTTTTCTGGGCCGATAGACTGGGTGACCAACTGGGACTTGAAGATTTTTGGGTCAAACAATGTGGTATGGCGCATACGGGATCGTTTAAAGATCTTGGTATGACCATTCTTGTATCGATGGTCAAACAAATGATTTCGCAAGGCAAAAATATTAAAGCTGTGGCTTGTGCTTCCACTGGCGATACATCAGCTTCTCTCGCCGCTTATTGCGCCGTTGCGGGGATACCGGCAATTGTTTTTCTTCCCAAAGATAAAGTCTCATTAACTCAATTGATCCAACCGATCACGCATGGAGTTTTGACTCTGTCCCTGGACACGGATTTCGATGGCTGTATGAAGCTAGTACGTGAAGTTTGTCAGAACGATGATATTTATCTGGCCAACTCCATGAACTCGCTGAGAATTGAAGGACAAAAAACCATAAGCTTTGAGCTGGTGCAACAATTCAACTGGGAAGTTCCCGATTTTGTAATCGTACCGGGAGGAAACCTGGGAAACGTTAGCGCCATCGGTAAAGGCTTTCAGATGTTTTATGATTTGGGTTTGATCGATAAGTTGCCGCGGTTGGTTTGTGCTCAGGCAGAGCGTGCTAATCCGTTATACAGAAGCTTCAAGCAAGACTTTAAAACCTTCGAGCCAGTACAAGCTCAACAAACCCTTGCTAGTGCAATTCAGATTGGTGATCCTGTGAGTATTAAGAAAGCTATCCGTGCACTGAAGGCCTTTGACGGAATCGTTGAAGAAGCCACAGAAGGAGAACTTGCAAATGCTGCCAGCAAAGCAAATCGTACGGGTTTGCTGTGTTGTCCACATACTGGTGTGGCATTGGCAGTTTTGGAAAAACTCGTAGCTCGCGGCGTGATCAAAAAGAAGGATAAGGTGGTTGTTATATCAACCGCAAATGGATTGAAATTCACCGACTTTTTATTTAAATGCCATACTGGTACGATACCCGGTATTCAATCGGATTATGCATTCGAAGCTGTTGAAGTGCCTGCAAAATATGAAGATGTCAAGAATGCCATTCAGGAGAAACTTGAAGCATGAAAAACCTACGTATTCAATTTTTTTTAACTATCCTGTTTTGTTTTTTTATTAGCTCTTCGGCTTTTGCAGAAGTGTTGATTGCGGCGGGAGATTTTGAAATGGGCAGTTCCTATTGCGAAGAAGAACAAAATAATGCTGACTGGTGCAACGATGAGTCCCTTCATAAAGTTCATGTTGATTCCTTTTTCATCGATAAATATGAAGTGACGAACGCTGACTACCGAGAATGTTTTGTGGCAGGAGTTTGCGAGCCGGAAGTGTTGCACGAAGATAGAGCTGGAGATTTCAATAAGATAAACCAACCCGTCGTGTTCACAACTTGGCAAGAGGCAATGACCTATTGCAAATGGAAAAATGGCCGATTGCCAACCGAAGCGGAGTGGGAGTATGCGGCGAAAGTAGAAAAATTGGGTGGCGGGCATTGGAATCAACTTTATGGAGTAGGGGCGACTGTAGCGGTGGGAAGCTTCAAGCCGAACTCGCATGGCCTTTACGATATGATGGGGAACGTTTACGAGTGGACGCTGGATTGGTACGGTCCTTATGACACTGGGGGAACTCAGAACAATCCATCGGGGCCCGCAAAGGGAAAAAACAAGGTGGTGAGGGGCGGGTCGTGGGATGCCTTGAATCATTTTCTAAGAACTTCTGATCGAGTGGCAAAAGATCCCGATTTAAGATACAGCGGTGTGGGTTTTCGTTGTGTCAGACCGAATATATAGAAAGGTATGAAATGAGTGATGTGAAGAATGTGGTCATTGTCGGGTCAGGTCCTGCAGGGCATACGGCAGCTATCTATGCCGCTAGGGCAAATTTGAGCCCCTTTATGTTTGAAGGCTATATGCTCGGTGGATCGGCAGGTGGACAATTAACCACAACAACCGAAGTAGAAAATTATCCCGGATTTCCCGAAGGCGTTGAAGGTCCAGAATTGATGCAATTGTTTCGTAAACAATCGGAACGGTTTGGAACGGAGATGGTTCAGGAAGATGTCATCGAAGCGGATTTAAGCAAGTCTCCTTTTACGCTGAAAACCGAAAACCGCGAAGTCAAAGCACATTCCGTCATCATCTCAACAGGTGCGACTGCCAAACGCATGGGTGTGCCGAATGAAGAAAAAATGTGGAACAACGGCATGTCGGCCTGCGCTGTATGCGATGGCGCATTGCCTATGTTTCGAAACCAACCTTTGATGGTGATCGGTGGGGGTGATACAGCTGTTGAAGAAGCCAGTTACCTCACTAAATTCGGCTCTGTGGTTTATATGGTACATCGTCGAGATGTATTGCGTGCTTCCAAAATTATGCAAGAACGTGCCTTGAAAAATCCAAAACTAGAAATCATTTGGGATTCGATTTTGGAAGATGCCGTGGGCGCAGACTACGTAACCGGTGCACGGGTTAAAAATATCAAGACCAATGAGAGCCGCGAGATAGAAGTAGGTGGAATTTTTTATGCCATCGGTCACACACCTAATACCAGTATTTTTAATGGACAGTTGGACCTCGACGATGCGGGTTATATAAAAATCAAGTTGGGAACCCAGGAAACCAGCGTAGAAGGGGTATTTGCGGCTGGGGATGTCCATGACCATAAATACCGTCAAGCTATTACTGCTGCAGGCACAGGTTGTGCTGCAGCCCTCGAAGCCGAACGATGGCTGGCTGAAAAGGGTTTAGGTGAATAAAGATTTATTGTAGGTTTTAATAGAAGAACTGCAAAAGATTCTTGCCAATAAAAAATTTAGGTCCAAAATTGAAGCAACAGGTGATGAAAAAACCGACCTGTAGATTGAACAGATCCAATTCCTCGAGGGCTCAAAGTTTAATAAAATAAATAATCCTTTTTTATCCTTCCGATAATATATGTCTCACCTATCTCTCGATTTTAATAATCTTAATAATTTTATTCCCGAAATAAGTGTTGTTACGTCCAGCATTCAGTCTTGTCACGAAATGCTGGAAAGAGGAGATGGTCCCGGATCGGATTTTCTTGGATGGATGCATCCTGCTACAAACTTGGTTGAGATTGAAAGGGTCGCTAAGTCCCTTCGCGACCAATGCGAAGTATTTATCGTCATTGGTATCGGTGGTTCCTATATAGGGGCTCAAGCCGGGCTGACGTTTTTAAAATCTTCTTTTCCAAATCAATTGGGTAAGGGAGCTGGCCCTGACATCTATTTTTCCGGTCACAATATCAGTTCTGATTATCATTCGGACTTGATGGATTTGATCTCCGGTCGCGACGTTTGTGTGAATGTTATTTCCAAATCGGGAACAACTACCGAACCAGCTATTGCTTTTCGCTTCTTCAAGGAATTGATTGAGAAAAAATACGGTGCTGACGGGGCCAAAAATAGGATTGTGGTCACTACAGATGCTAGCAAAGGGGCACTCAACCAACTTGCGGTAGAGCAAGGTTATCGCAAGTTTGTAATACCGGATGATATTGGCGGCCGATTCTCCGTTTTATCTCCAGTCGGACTGTTACCGATGGCGATTGCAGGGATTGATATTGGAAAAGTGATTGCTGGAGCTTTAAAAGGAAGGGATCTATACTCCTGTCCTTCTGTAGAAGAAAATGATGCCTACCGTTATGCTGGGTTTCGCCACTTGCTCTATCAAAAGGGCATGACCACTGAAATTCTCGCAACATTCCAACCTGCTTTTTATCGTTTTTCGGAATGGTGGAAGCAATTGGCTGGAGAAAGTGAAGGCAAAGATGGAAAGGGGATATTTCCCGCATCGGTAGAGTTTACGACCGATTTGCATTCTATGGGACAATGGATTCAGGAAGGTCCGCGTACGATTTTTGAGACCTTCCTTCTTCTGGAAAACTCCAACCGGCAGCTGAAAATACCTGCTTCCCAAAATGATGCAGACGGTTTAAACTACCTCGCCGGAAAAACCTTGGATCATGTAAACAACAAGGCTTACGAGGGTGCTGCTCTGGCACATAAAGAGGGTGGAGCCCCTAATCTTTCTATAACTATCAAAGATCGCTCGCCTGAGGCATTAGGCCAGTTGTTTTATTTTTTTGAGAGAGCGGTTGCTATGACAGGTTACTTAAATGGGGTTAATCCGTTTGATCAGCCAGGCGTTGAATTCTATAAAAAAAATATGTTCAAGCTTTTGAATAAACCAGGATATTAGAAAGGATATAAATATGGCAACCGTTAGTCAAAAGCTGGACGAAGTGCTACATGCTTTGGCTTATGAAAAGGTAGAAGGCAGTGCTCCACAAGCAGAGTCTGATCCTTTGCTGGCCAGGTTAAAAACTCTGGGAAGTGAATTATGGGTGGATACAGGCGAGCTGGAAAAAGCTCAGGATATCTGGAAGCAGGAAATGACGGCTTTGACCACCAACAACACCCTCGCCAATCAGGTCGTGCAAAGCGGTGTCATGGATGAGGTCATCGAAGATACCATTCGTAAGATTGGTGAGGAAGGGCTAGAGCTTTCTGAGGAGGAGCTTATTCTTGAAGTAGGTTTTGTTATTAATTGCAAAATTGCTTTGCGGCTGGTGCAGGCTTTTAAGGTGAAGGTGAGTGTCGAATTGCATCCGGCGGTTTCCAGAAATATTGAACGTAGTCTGCATTATGGTAGAAGGTATTTCAAAGTTTGCCCGGAATTCTTCATCATCAAAGTTCCACTCACTCCAGAAGGTTATCTTGCGGTTAGGAAATTAACTCAGGAAAAAATTCCTGTAAATTTTACATTGGGGTTCTCTGCAAGGCAGAACTATCTGGCGGCTAGATTGTCTAATCCGGATTTCGTCAACGTGTTCCTGGGACGCTTGAATCAGGTGGTTATTGACCACAAGGCAGGCTCCGGCGATCAGGTGGGAGAAAAGGTGACTCTTGCAACACAAAATGCGTTGATAGAGGCACGGGAGAAATATAAGGATGTGCAATCTCGATTGATTGGTGCCAGTGTTCGAAGCGGGGAGCAAGTTGCGTTTTTGGCAGGATTAGATGTGTTGACCATTCCACCAAAAGCGATAAAGGAATTTCAAGAATCAGGGAAATCCGCTGATCAAGTAGTATCGCATTTGGCGGAAGACATTGTGCCGGGTATAGATGTCAGCCATGCTCTGGCCAAACGATTTCCAAGTCTATGGGAAATGCCTGAAGCGTTCATATCATTTGTGGATGCTTTGCTGGCTGAAAATGGATTGGATGAAATGTCGGCGAATGAGTTGGTCGAGTTCTGTCGCAAACATGATATGAACCTGTTTCATCCTTTCAGTGACGCAGAATTTAAAGAAATACATGATCATGGAAAAATTCCTTGTCTGGATAACTGGCCGGAATCGATTGCGCTGGATGATTTGATGACACAATCCGCATTGCAATCGTTTACCAAAGACCAAAATGCATTGGATGATCGTATTCGATCATTTCTAAAATAGAGTATGATTCTCAATAAATGATTAATTTGATCTCTGCAGTATGGAGAATCTTTAACTTAGAAGACAACTATGGGAAACAAGATTAAAAAAATTGTATTAGCTTATTCAGGTGGGTTGGACACTTCTGTGATTATCAAATGGCTGAAGGAAAAATATGATTGCGAGATCATTGCATTTGCCGCAGATGTTGGTCAGGGGCAGGAGTTGGACCCGGTTCGGGAAAAAGCTTTAGCAACAGGTGCGAGTAAGGTTTATATCGAAGATTTGCGTGAAGAGTTTGTCTCCGATTTTGTTTTTCCCATGTTACGGGCCAATGCCTTCTATGAGCATGATTACCTTTTAGGGACTTCCATTGCACGGCCTTTGATAGCTAAAGAGCAGATTCGTATTGCAAACATGGAAGGGGCAGACGGCGTTTCGCATGGTTCCACAGGGAAGGGCAACGATCAGGTCCGCTTCGAATTGGCATATCACACTTTGAACCCTGAAATTATTATTGTCGCTCCCTGGAGAGAATGGGATTTGAATTCTCGAAGTGCATTGATCGATTATGCGGTAGCTCACGGCATCCCTGTTCCTGTAACCAAGGACAAGCCCTATAGTATGGATCGGAATATGTTTCATATCAGTTACGAAGGGGGAGTTTTAGAAGACCCTTGGTCTGGCCCGGATGAAGATATGTTTATGTTGTCGGTTTCTCCAGAAAAAGCTCCTGATAAAGCGACGATTATTGAAATTCAATATCAGGCGGGGAATCCGGTTGCGATCAATGGTGAGAAAATGAGTCCTGCTAAATTATTGGAACGACTGAATCAATATGGCGGTGAAAATGGAGTGGGTCGTATTGATATTGTCGAGAACCGGTTCGTGGGTATGAAATCACGGGGTATCTATGAAACCCCTGGGGGCACTATTTTACATCAAGCTCATCGTGCCATTGAGTCGATTACTTTGGATCGTGAAGTGACGTTTTTACGTGATTCTTTGATTCCGGCCTATGCCCGCATGATTTATAACGGATTCTGGTATTCTCCTGAAAGGGAACTTATTCAGCAAACGGTGGACCAAATGCAGGCGCATGTCACCGGTGAAGTGCGCTTAAAGTTGTATAAAGGAAATGTCATTGTGCTTGGCCGGAAAGCTGAAAAATCTTTGTATAACCAGAATATAGCCAGCTTTGAAGAAAGCCATGGTTACAGCCAGAATGATGCTGACGGGTTTATCAAACTGAACGCGTTACGTCTCAAACTCTACGCAGAAACCTTTGGACGTTGAGTCTGCATCCTCTTAAATTATCCGACAATTAACTCCATCTATTATTCTCCTTTCAAAAAGCCAGCCTGCTTGAAGAAATTTTTGACGCAGTACCCGAAATTCAAGTTCCCAGTATGGATAAAGAGAAAATTGATCTCGAAAGAACGCTGGGCCAAATTGAAAAGAAAATGCTGTCCAATGCACTTATAGAGGTGATGGTATAATAAACAAGGCGGCATAACAATTGAAACTCAGTTTCAGAACCATGCGATACCGAATACAAAAACATCAGTTAAAAGGGAAATCAAAAGACAACGAATGATGCATCTTCTTTCAAAAGACTGTATTCAGTCTCTATCCTTTAACTCAGCAAGACGTATATCCCCTGCTTTGTTGTTTTTTTTGATATGGCCATTGAACTCAGTGGCACTACCTGAAAAGACTGTTATGCTGGAAGAAAAGAGCTATGAAAGTTCGAAGGTTTCCAGTGATCCATTTTTGCAGGCCGAGCACTTGTTCCATTCCGGTGAGTTAATCGCTGCCAAACCTTATTATCATGAATATCTGGATAAAAATACAAGAGGACAGAGACGACCTAATGCGTTTTTCCGTCTAGGTCTGATCGATCAAAAAGAAAAATCTTTTTCGACGGCAATCCTATTTTACAAAATGCTTTTGGGAACTCATCCTAGGACTTTACTCACTCATGATGTGAATTTCAATATGGGCGTTTGTAATTATGAGCTTGGCAATTTAGATACGGCCGAAAAATTCTTTAACGCTGTACTTCGAAAATCGCCTGATAAAAAGAAAAAATGGCAGGCGATGTACTTTCTCTCCCAGCTGGATAGTCGAAGGCTGAGCTTTGAAGAAGCAATTGGAAAATTAAAAAAAATATATGGGCAGGTTGATGATAAAGAATTGAGCCAGCAGGCTTTGAAGCTTGCTGAAGAAATGATTGATGAAAAGTTTAGTGAAATGATTCTTTCATCGCTAATTCAAGAGTATCGGAGCGGGTTTCCTGTCGACCTTCTTTTATTAAAAAAACTATCGCTCTTTCGAGAGCAAGGAGATGTAGGTCGTTATGAACCGGTATTGGTAGAGTTCCTGTCCATTTTTCCTGAACATGCCAAATCTGAAGAATTAAAAAATGACCTGGAAGAAATTCGAAGGGGAAATACAGCACAAGTTGTGGTTGGAGTGGTTTTACCTTTGACGGGCAAACTTGCGGCTACTGGCCAAAAGGTTTTGCAGGGAATCCAACTTGCATACAGTCGTCTCCCGGAAGAATCCAGACGGTTGATAACTTTAAATGTCAAAGATTCGTCTGATGCTATTGGCCTTGAAAAAACTTTAAGCGATTTAGCTAGAAATCCAAAGGTCGTTGGCGTGCTTGGTCCTTTATTGAGCGATGAGATCAAACGTGCAGGCGCTGTGGCGGATTCTTTTCGTATTCCGGTATTTTCTCCTACAGCTTCTTCAGCGGGTCTGGTGGAATCGAGTTCATATGTTTTTAGAAACGCGTTGACGCGCAAAATACAGGCACAGTTTTTAGCTGAATATTCCATCAATACCCTAAAATTAAGAAGATTTGTAATTCTTCATCCACTGGAGCCTTTCGGTGAAGAATTAAAGGAAGAGTTTTTAAAGGCAGTGGAAGCTTTTGGTGGTGAAATTGTTGGTATAGCGAGTTATGACAGATCACAAAATGATTTTAAAAATCAGATACTGGAGTTGGGTGGTATTGCCGATGATGATCTGAGTCGAATGACAAGGAAACAATTATTGGGTAATGAAGCTCAAGAAGATTTCAGTGATCCAGCAGTATTGTCACGACCCAGAGTTGATATGGAGCATTGGTCAGAAGATAAAATTGAAAGACTTAAAGTTTCCCTTGAACTGGGTTACGATGCCATGTTTATTCCTGGTGTATATGACAAGGTAGGGTTAATTATTCCGCAACTGGCTTTTTACAACATTGAAAAAATTGCTCTGTTGGGAGCGAAGGGTTGGAATTCTCCTGAATTAGTTAAAATGGGGGGCAAGTTTTTAAAATCGGTTTATTTTGTCGATGGTTTTTATTCGGATTCGCATCAGGTGAGAGTCAGAAAGTTTGTGGAGCTATTCCAGAAAAACTATGGTGAGATGCCATCGCATTTTTCTGCGCAGGCCTATGATGCTGCAGGAATCTTTTTCAAGAGTATTGTATCAGGAGCTGATAACCGTTTAAAATTGAGAGACAGCCTGATAAGGGTGAAAAACTATCCAGGAGTGACAGGAAAAACCAGTATGCTAGAATCAGGCGAGTCAGAAAAATATATTTTTGCTCTGACGGTGAAGAGAAAAAAAATTGTTGAAGAAAATTAATAGCTAATTCTCGAAGCTCTCTTCCTCATATTGTCGGGCAAAGGGTTGTTCCTTTTCCGGAAGGAAATCCTGTGAGAATAGTTCAAATTTTGAATCAGTGTCGCCAAACTTGGCCGGTTCTCCTGATTCAGATTGGACCTTTAGAAACTGAATGTCTTTGGGGACGGAAAAGTTTATTTTTGGCTGGTTTGCTAATGCTTCTTGCATAAACTGTAACCAGATTGGAATTGCAACTCTAGAACCTGTTTCATTTCTTCCCAGGGGTTCATCTTTATCCTTGCCGACCCAGACTCCCGTCACAAGTTCAGGTGTATAACCCATAAACCAGGCATCCACATAGTTATTTGTCGTTCCTGTTTTTCCGGCAACGGGTCTTTTTAAGGCTCTGACTTTTGTGGCTGTTCCATTTTGAATAACACTTTTCATGAGACTGGTAATGATATGCGCTGTTCCAGGTGTAATGGGTTGAGTGGTTTCGGGGACTGCAGTAAATAGTACTTCACCGCTCCTGCTTTTGATACTTCTTATAGCCGCAGGTTTGATCAAGGTTCCCATATTGGCGAAAGCAGAATAGGCAGAGGTGAGTTCATATAGAGTCATACCTGAAGACCCTAATGCGATTGATAGGTTTTCTTCGAGGTTAGAAGAGATTCCTAAACTTCTTGCCAGACGTATACTACTTTTGATTCCGATTTTTTGCATTAGCTTCACGGTTACCACATTTCTGGAATGCGCCAAAGCTTCCCTTAACGATGTAGGGCCGTAAAACTTTTCTTCAAAATTGACCGGTTTCCATTTGTCGAAAGCATCCTCTTTCTCTTTAAAAATGATTGGAGAGTCAATTATTATACTTGAAGGGGCAAAGCCTTCATTAATAGCGGCGGCATAAATAATGGGTTTGAATGCAGAACCTGGTTGGCGGATGGCTTGTACCGCTCGATTGAATTGACTTTTATAGAAATCATAACCCCCGATCATTGCTTTGACATGCCCGGTTAAGGGGTCAAGGCTGACGAGTGCCGCTTCAACTTCCGGTTCCTGCTCGAGAGCAAGAGACCAACCCGATCCGTCTTGCTTTCGACCGAGTACTTTAACTTGGATCATATCTCCGGCAGCGATGGCTTCGTTTGGTCGTTTGATTTTTGCCCATCTACCATCCACATTAGGGTTAGGCTTTCGCGCCCAATTCATATTTTTTATATCAAGATAGCCATCTTCCGCTCCTAGAATAACCCAGGCCTGTGTTTCGCCCACGGACATAACTGTGCCGTTAATGGTGCTACCAATCTCAATGCCCTGACCTTCTGAAAAATTATTTTGCTTGAGCATGGCATTTTGAACTGCTATTTCGCCTCTGGAAAGATCAACGGTACCGAGAGAGCCTCTGTAGCCATATCGTTTATCTGCATTTCGCAAATTCTGTTTGATTGCGCGTTGAGCCGACTCCTGCATCTCCATATTCAAAGTGGTATAGACCTTTAAGCCTGCACGATACAGTTTACTGCTACCAAATTTCTTTTCAAGAATTCGGCGCACATGCTCTACAAAATAGGGTGCTTTATTGAGCATTTCTTGAACTTCGCCTAAATGGAAATCCTCCTGCAGAGATGTTTTAGCTTGTTCCGTAGTTATGAAAGAGACATCAGCCATTCTACGGATTACATGGTTTCTTCTTTTTCGCGCTTTCTTTGGATTTCTGTAGGGAGAATAATTATTGGGTGCTTTTGGGAGGCTAGCAATCATGGCGCATTCAGCAATGGTAAGTTCTTTAACACTTTTTCCAAAATAGGTTCGTGCTGCGGCCTCAACACCATAGGTCCCATGACCGTAGTAAATTTGATTGAGATACATTTCAAGAATTTCATCTTTAGAAAAAACCAGCTCCAATCGAACTGCCAAAATAGCTTCTTTAATTTTTCTTGGGAGAGTTTTTTCTCTCGACAAAAACATTGTTTTAGTCAATTGCTGGGTAATTGTGCTGCCGCCTTCGACAACATACCCTGCTTTCAAATTGGTTATGAATGCGCGAAAGATGGCCTTAGGGTCGATTCCAAAATGGTAGTAAAAGTTTGAATCTTCAACCGCCAGGGTCGCTTGTTTTAAGGCAAGTGGAATGTTTTCCAAAGAAACAATGATCCTTTTCTCAATATAAAACTCTGCAATTTTTTCATCTTTGTCTGAGTAAATTTGAGTGATCGTGCTGGGTTGGTGATCTTTTAGTTTGCGAACGTCTGGAAGGTCCTTGGAAAAGTGAAAATAGATAAAGCCTGCCCCAATAAACCCTGCTGTTAAGCAAATGAGGAAGATAGATAAAAAAGAAACCATTAATATCTTTTTAAATTTTGACCTCTCTTTAGCAGGCTTCTTTTTTCTAGTTTTTCTTGGGTTCTTCTTTTTTGGTGAGTCTTGCATTTACAGAGGTTTTACCTTTACGCGGGGGCTAAATAAATATGTTTTACGATTTTTTAGGGGGTAGACGGCCTTCTTCAAGGTCGATAAGATCTGCCCAAGTGTCTATATCTGTTCTTGAGGGATCAATTTTATTCCGTAAATCATTAAAGTAGTCCAAACGATCTTCTGAATCAGGTCTTCTTTCAAGGATCTGCTTATTAATAAAATCCAAATCACTCTGTGACTTTGATTTTGTTTGTTCTTTTGCCCAGTCGTTGATCTCGGCATCTTTTTTATCGCGAGTCATATTAGCAAATACTTCAGTGTCGACTTTTAGAAAATTAAGAATTATCTTATCCAAAGGGCAGGGGAAAATATAATCTGCAAGTTTGTTTTCTTTGTACGCACGGCCTTTATCAATTATACGAGGTAGATGAACCAAGCCCGCCATTTCTTGTTTTGGGCTACGTGGAAAAGCTTTGGATAAATCCATAAAATTTAGTCGAGCCGCATTCGGCTCACCCCTCGAAAGTTTTTAGATTTTTTAATGGCCTTTACCCCTGCATCCCCGATTCTATTACGAAAAAGATCGAGAGTGCGCAAGTTTGTCAGTGTTTCTGATTGAGCTAGATAATTTGCTCCTGCTTCGCCAATTCGATTGAACTTCAGTATCAAATGTTCCAAGTCTTTCAATTTAGGAGATTCAGCAATGAACTTTGCTCCTTCTTCCGTTAAGTTGTTGGACTTCAAATTCAGGGTTTTTAAGTTTTCTATATAAGGAGAGTTGACTAGTGTGTGCACACCTGTATCGCTGATATTATTTTCGCCCAGATCAAGGGTAATAACCTCAGATAAAACTTCCAGGTTGGATAATTGCGAGACACTTTCATCTCCAAGTTTCCGGTTTTCCAAAATAAGGGTGGAACCGACAACCCCTTTCTCAATTTTATCAGCAACCAGTTTTTCTATATCAATGGATAAATCTTCTGCCATGAATTAGTGCCCAAGTTCATCATTTATAAGGTGTTTCTCAATAACAATAATAGACTGAATGGGTTTCGGGGTCAAATTTTACCTTCACTGGTTATTCACAGGACATAAGTTTAACTCCTGTCAATTAAGTGTTTATTTTGTTAAACTTATTGCATAAATTAAAACTTAGGAGATAGTATTATGATGGGTATAGGCTTTCCAGAGTTGATGATTATCTTGGTCATTATTATGATCATTTTTGGTGCCGGAAAACTTCCAGAAATAGGATCTGCATTCGGGCGTAGCATTAAAAACTTCAAAAGCTCGATGAAGGAAGCTGAAGCCGAGGAACTGCCAACTGAAAATGATTCTGATGCGCAGGAAGCTACCAGTGAAAAAACTGCAGAGGCCCCGAAAAACGATGCTGCAAAAAAAGAAGAAGAGTTGATTGACGAGGCTGCTAGCGAAATCAAAGAGAACAGGATTGGCACCATCCGAACTGCTCACGATGGTCTTGTTCAGCAAGGCGACGTTTTTACTACATCACTGGGTCGTACTCCTGGTGGGCGTGGACGTGAACGTGGGGTTTCGAGAGATGTATTTTAAATTTTAAAACTTCTCGTCATTCCAGTTACTAAGGTTTTTTGTTTTAAATGTCATAAACCAGCCTATAATTAAACCGAGGGCAACCCAAGTGAATTGTTTCACTCGTCCAATGAGTGATGTGGCAAGCCCCAAGCTACCTGGGTAGCCTAATGCGGAAAAGATAAGCACCGTTCCGCCTTCCAGAGCCCCTATGCTAAGAGGGATGAAAAAGCTTCCCGCCCGTACCAATTGTGCCATAGCCTCGATGATCCAGATATCTGTGAAAGATGTGGAAAAACCGAGGAAGTAAAAAATCAAGTGTACCTCTACCAATCCCAAAATCCACCCCAACAATGCAAGAAATATAGAAATGAAAATTCTCTTCGGATAACTCCGATAATAAACGGAAAATAATTGATCGAGATGAACGAGTTTCGTTAAAAATACTTCCAGCCTTTCGCTTTTTGTTTTCGGAGCAAACCATGAGCAGATTTTCCCCAAGGTGCCTGTGACTTGAAAAATAAAAAACAAGAAAATCAGGAATGAAAATCCTATCATCCCTACAAGACTAACAATTTTGAAATCTTCAGGAATCTTTGCAGAATCAAAGATTAAAAAGATTCCTGGAATGCAGAAAATAATCAGCGCAGTCAGGAAGGTGGTTTTAGCAATGATAAGGGAGGCAAGACTTTGTTTTATGCTAATATTGCAATGCTCTTTTAAAAGATGGGCTTTAACAGGTTCTCCACCCAGAGTACCCAAGGGAGTGATGGTATTATAAGCTTCTCCGATTTGGCGGATCACCCATAATTGTTGGTTCGAAAAATGGGTGGTTATCCCGGGGGGGAAATCATTTTTCCATGACAAGGTGTCTAGCCAAGTGATTAGGCTATATATAAGAAGAATAGCAAAGAATCCCCAGCCCAGATTCAGTAAAAGTTCGAGAGCTTTTACTGTGTCAACAGAATTGATAGCCCAGACCAAGAGGCCGCAACCCAATAGAAATAGAGTCAGGTTAATGAGTATCTTCATTTTAGATTAACGGTGATACGGTTTTTAAATAGGGGGGGGGAGGAAATGCGGTATTTCGATAGTGGTGCTTTAGGGGCAAAGTGTTAACGATCGCATTCGCCACCGATCATATTGATCATGTCAAAGGTGGGGATGATATCTGCCAGCATTCCGCCTTCGCACATTTCTGGCATGGCTTGCGTTAATGTGAAAGACGGGGGTCGAACACGACATTTGTAGGGCTTACCAGAGCCATCACTCACCAGATAAAACCCAAGTTCACCATTGGCGGCTTCGGTTGGGAAATACACCTCGCCAACAGGCGGTTTTAATCCATCAATGACCATTTTAAAATGCGCAATCATTTCTTCCATGCGTTTGTATACATCCGGTTTGGCAGGAGCTCTTAAATACGGATGGTCAACATTGATAGGCCCATCAGGCATATCTCGCATAGCTTGCTTGATAATTTTAAGGCTCTGCTTAATTTCTTCCATGCGAACCAGGTAACGATCAAAATTGTCACCGGTTTTTCCCAGTGGAATATCAAAGTCGAGTTTGTCGTAACAGAGATAAGGGTGATTTTTGCGCACATCATAATCGACACCGGCAGCTCTTAAACAGGGGCCAGTAAAGCCCCAGGAAATAGCACTCTCAACAGGAATGGCACCTGTATTTTCCATGCGATCAATAAAAATCCTGTTTTTAGTAAGCAGGTTGTCGACATCTTTAAAGAGGTCATCTAACTTTGGATAGGCTGCTTTAAGGTCTTCATCGAATCCGGGGGGTAGGTCGCACATCAAACCGCCAATGCGGATGTAGTTAGAAGTAAGGCGAGCACCACATACTTTTTCGAGTAGATCCCAGACAATTTCTCGTGCTTCAACAAAATAGATGAATGCAGTCAGGGCACCCAGTTCCAATGCTGCGGCTGCAATATTGGTGTAATGATCCGAGATTCTTGCAAGCTCATTGGTGACCACACGGATGTATTTACATCGTTCGGTGATTTCAATATCGCATAACTTTTCCACTGCCAAGGCAAACCCGATATTGTTCATAATCGCGGAACAATAATTCAATCGGTCGGTGTAGGGGAAAACATTGGAGTAGGTGACGCTTTCGCACATTTTTTCAAAACCACGATGTAGATATCCAATTTCTACATCGAGAGTGACGACGGTTTCACCATCCAGGGTCAGTAAAAATTTTACAGTGCCATGGGTTGCCGGATGGGATGGCCCCATATTAAGGACCATATGGTCGGTATGTAGATTCTCTTTTAAGTCAGTCATATTTTAATTAAGTTAATGTGCGTTAGCTGGATTTTGAAACTTTTACTTTTATTAAACCTTCTTCACCATTCCGCAAATCGTTGACAGCTACTTCTGGCCAGTTTTTTGGAATATAAACCATTCCCGGACTCGTTACCCGAGAGGTTTTAATTTTTACCTGCACTTTATTGCTTGAAGATTCCACAACAACCTCATCACCGGAAGAAACCCCCATAGTTTTTGCATCATCGGGGTGGATTTCTGCGATGCATTCTGGCCCAATATCAACCAATGCTTTTGCATACTGGCTGTAACCTCCAATATGGAACATATGATTGTTGGTCTGCAGTGTAAAGGGGTAGCCGTCTTGAGTTGCCTGAGGCTCGCTGGCCGCGGAAACAATTTTGAAAGCAGGTTTTTTGCCTGATGCAACAGGAACCCATTGTTTAGATTCCTTAGCTGGGAAAGCCCCCTTGTAAATAGGTGCGGCTTGCTCGATTTCCTGCTGTAGCTCCGTAATGGATGAACTGGTGAAAGGTTTTCCAAAAGTTTCTGCCAGCTCAATCAAAATATCAAAGTCAGGTTTTGAGGTTCCTTGCGGTAAAACAGCTGCGGCAACCGCTTGGATATGTCGAGACATATTTGTGTATGTTCCGTCTTTTTCAGCATATGTGGAAGAGGGTAAAATCAAATCAGCCATTCTTGCTGTCTCTGTCATAAATACATCTGTGACGATTAAGAATGGAACGGTTTTAAGTGCGTCTTTTACTTGTTGTGGCTTGTAAAAAGATTGCACGGGATCTTCCCCAGCTATATAAAGAAACTTGATGGTTCCATCTTTACAAGTTTCAAATAAATCACGACTTGCTTTTCCTGGTTTATAGCCTGGCAAAAATTCAGGTGTGAGCCCCATATCATTAACACCTTGCGAATTACAATGCTCCCTCGGAGGGTAGATGCTAACACTGCCTGTACTGCCGAAGTTAACCAATGTGCAAAGGTTGAGAAGAGCATTTAAAACCTCTTCTCCTTCACCGGTATCAAGAACATCATTACCTACTAGAACAAACCTGTCTGCATCGCGCGCAAAACTTTCTGCGGCCCGGGTCAGTACATCATCTGGAAGCCCGGTAAGCTTCTCGGTATTTTCTGCCGTATAGCTGGCAAGGGATTGCACCAGAGCATCGTAATTATCGATGGAGGATTTCGCCTTGTTTACATCAATCAATCCATTATCAATAATAATTTTAGAAAGCCTTGAAGCTACGGCAACGTCGGACCCATGTTTGTAAGTCAAACGCACATCTACTTTCGATTCACTTTCAAAAACTACACGTCTTGGATTAGCAATCAGGATATCTGTGTTGTTAAAGATAGTGCCAAATCGAACAGAGTTTCCCCCAACCGGGTACTCTGAAGGAAGGTCAGAATTGAAGACCAATACAACATCCGCTTCCTGTAATTTAGTTATGGGTTGTGATGTGATGCCATTGTCAAAACAGTCCAGCATGAACCGATTCAGGTAAGGGGCTCTTATGTTGGCAAGGTTATTAACCTGATTAGACCCTAAAACATCACGAAATAATTTCTGCAATAAAAAGTTTTCTTCATTGGTCAGTTTTTCTGAGCCAATAGCGGCGAGACTGTCTGGGCCACTGCGATTGAGTGTGGCTTGCATGCGATCCGCTATTGTACGTAGTGCTTCATCCCATGAGACTTCCTGGAAATTTCCGCCAACATTAATTAAAGGATTTTCAATGCGCTGATCATTGTGAATAATCCCGTGACCAAACCGGCCTTTTGCGCATAGATTGCCTTCGTTAATTCCGATGTTATAGTTTTCATCCCCCTCAATCCGGATGACTTCGCCTTTTTTCGTTTCAAGCTTAACGGTGCAACCCCAGGAACAATAGTTACAGGTTGAATGTGTTTCGGTGAACATCGCCGCCAAGCCTCGGGCTTCTGATGTCATATCCATTAATGCACCTGTGGGGCAGACTGTTATACATTGTCCGCAGAACTCACAATCCAGTGGCTCATCATTAGCGGTTCCGATCCCAACGCTCATGCCGCGTTTATGGAAATCGAGGGCCTGAACTCCTTGGATTTCATCGCAAGCCCGTACACAAAGTCCGCACATGATGCAGCGGTTTAAATAAAATTCGATGATGGGGTTGGTTTTAATGCTAGGTTCGTTTCGTCTTTGCGTTTCGAACCGACCATCGTAAAGTTTGAGTAAATCTGTATTGTCTTGAAGAGGGCAAACACCTGACTTATCGCAGATAGGGCAATCCAAAGGATGCTCTACCAGAAGCATTTCCAGACACGCTTTGTTGTAGCGATCGGTTTCTTCAGTCGCGGTGTTGATTTCCATTCCTTCAGCAACAGGGTGGGTGCAGGAATAAACCAGTTCTTTTTTTCCATCGACAACAGTTTCGACCATGCATGTGCGGCAGGCGGCAAAGGGCTTGAGCTTGCGGTTGTAGCAAAGATTTGAAACTTCGATATCATTTTGTTTGCAGACTTCCAGAACAACTGTTCCTTCGTCGACGGTGGTGTCCTTACCGTTGATTTTTACGTTGAGAGCTTTCTTTGCAACGGTGCTCATCCTACCTCCTCTGTCACAGGCATTTCTTCATCTTCAATTTTATATTCAGCTAGTATATCGATGGCTTTTTCGGGATCAATGGTGCCGTGAGTATCCTCGCCGATAATAGCCATGGGTGCAGCACCACAGTTGCCAAGGCAAGATGCTGTCTGCAGGGTGAAAAGTTTTCCATCGTCTGTTTCACCCGGTTTGATGTGATATTTTTCGTGGATTTTGTCGCCAATGATATCAGCCCCTTTTACGAAACAAGCTGTCCCATAGCATAGCTTAATGATGTATTTCCCGGGTTCCACAATCATCATTTGCGGATAAAATGAGATGACTCCATATATTTCGGCACGAGAAACATTGAAAAATTCCATCAATAATTCCATCGCCGGATCAGGGAGAAATCTATAGGCATTTTGGACTTTACCCAAGGTTGGGATTAAGTGTCCACGTGAATTATCTGGCAGGTTATTTATAATTTTCTCAGTCGGAGCCAGATCAATCTCTTCTTCTGTCGCAACAGGGTTGGTATCCATCAAATAGCCTCAAGAATATCAGTGCGTTCCTGTAATAAATTTATCAGGAAAATCGCTAAGGAATGGGAAAAAATAAAAGAACTACTCGTATTATTACAATAGTACTTTTTCCCGGAATCCTGCTAAGAGGCAGAAGTATATAAGGTGGAAGGATTTACTGTCAACCTATTTATTAATAAAGAGTTTGCCCGGTTAACTCTTTCATTTTGCAGGGGAAATTGGCTATAGCATTGTACCGTTTTAATTGCTGGGGTTTGGCTGTGAGGATTACGAATTCCGACATGAAAAATGACCTATCAGAAGGGAGCACCAAAACCGCGTTAAAAGGGCCGTGTGCAGGTGCTTTTATGGAAGTAGAATGATATCAGAATCCTGCGGTGTTGCCTCGGTTTGGAATAGAGATTTGCCTTTAGGTTTTATTTTTGTTTCTTTTTGCAATCGAGCAATTTTTTCATGTGCTCCGGTATGGTTGCCATCCATTTGCAATGTTTTACGGTATTGCATCAAAGCATCATCATTTCTTCCTAACTCAGCATAAACCATTCCCAAACTATAATGCGTGTCGGCGTTTTCTGGATTCAGGTGAGCGGCTTGTCTTAGGATAGGAGCGGCTTCCAAATAACGTTTTTCATCCATGAGCGCCCATCCCAGACTGAACATAGCTTCCTTATGTTTAGGATTCAGGTCGAGTAATGCTTTATACGTTTTTATGGCTTCAGGGTAACGGCCCAGAATTTCATAGATCATTCCCAGATTGAAAAAACCATTTTGAAATTTTGGGTTTGTCCGCAAAGTTTTCTTGAAGGAGTGAATAGCTTTGACGTACTCTTTTTGAAAAGTGTAAATTGTGCCGAGGTTGTTATGCACATTTGTAAACTCAGGATCGATACGAATGGCGTTTTCAAAAGCTAAAATGGCTTCTGGATAGTTTTTTAGTGTTTGCTGTGCTTCTCCGAGATACTTGAAGGCATTTGCAAAATCAGGATCAGCAGTAACGGCTACTCGTAATGGTTTAACGGATTCTTTATGGCGACCTATTTTGATTAAACTCAGCCCCAGAAAATATTGAGCTTGAGAAAATTGCGGATTTTCAATAACTGCCTTTTCGAGATAGGGCAGGGCATCGTGGTATTGTTTTAACTTCAACAAGCTTTTACCAAGAAGGAAATCCGTTTCTCCAAACCCGGGTTCAACTTTGTCGACTTTTCTTAAAGGTACAATTGCTTCCTGATAGTTTTCTAATATCGTATGAAACTTTCCTAGTAAATACACAGCTTTGATATAATCCGATTTTAACTGGATTGCCTTTCTCAAAGGTTGCAACCCCTCCTGGTATCTCTTCAATTCTCCATAGGTGATCCCCAATTGATAATAGGTTTCAGCGAGGTTCGGGTTGATTTGCAAGGAGATATTAAACTCTGCTAATGCTTTCTCGGGTAAATTGAGTTTGGCATAGTTTCGACCCAGTCGTGAGTGTGCTTCTACATGTTCTGGTTTAATACGTATGACCTCTTTGAAGTTTTGTGCTGCTTCCTTGAAGCGTTGGAAAGATTCGTGGATATCTCCTGAATTGTAAAATGCTTCCAAATTGTCGGGGTCATATTTAATGGTGCTACTATAAAAAGCCAGCGCATTTTCTGAATCACCGAGATCTTGATAAAGCCAAGCAATATTGAGGTAGGCTTCCGGAAAATTTTCATTCAATCGGATAGCCTCCTCGAATTTTTTAATAGCTTTCTGCTTTTTATTAACTTTTGAATAAGCAACACCTGCCTTGTAATGTGCTACAGGATTTCTAAAATCGATTCGTGCAAGTTCCAGGTAAGGCGCGATAGCTCTTTCATGTTCTCCCATGTTTGCATATGCAAGCCCCAGCTTATCGTAGGCATCTGTGGAGCCGGGGTTGATGGCGATCGCATTTCTTAAAGGGGCGATAGCTTCGTCATTTCTTTCCGCATTAATATAGGCCTTGCCGATTCCTATATACGCTTCAAAAAAGTTTGGGCTCAATCTTAAAGTGTCATTGTAGGCTTGCACTCCATCGTTAATCTTTTTTAAGCTGACATAGCTACGTCCCAGTTGAAAATAGCCGTCGGGAAAGATGGGTGTGATAGCGAGTGTTTTTTTATACTCTTCGATGGCTTGTCTGTGGCTGCCCAGTGCAGCGAAAACTTTCCCTAGCGTAAAATGAGCTACGGTCATTTGCGGCTCCACTTTTACGGCAATTTTAAGAGGCATTAGAGCTTTATCGTATTTCTCTAATTGAAAGTAAGACCAGCCTAAGCCAAACTGTGCCTTTGCATAATTGGGGCCTAATTGGGTGGCTTCAAGATAGGCTTCAATGGCTTTTTCAAACTGACCCAGTTCTCCATAGCTGGAACCGAGTCCATTGAAGGCTGCGGCGAAAAGAGGTTCCAGCTCTATGGCTTTTTTATATTCGGTAATGGCTTTATCGTAAATGCCCATTCTGTGGTAAGCCTGACCTAGACCAAAATGCGGTGCGTAATCTTTTGGGTCGGCCTTGGCCGCATTCTTTAGTTTTTCTATGGGATCTTCTTGTGCCCGTGTCTCGTTAGGATGAAATGCAATTAAAATTCCTAGTACAAGAAGGCAAATAAAATTTTTTTTCATAGGCATTAACTCAATAAGTTAGAAACGCGTGGTTGCATCCTCTGGATAAGATTCGATTTTATGTAAAGTGATGTCAGAACCTTTCTGCTCTTCCTCTTTTGAAAGGCGAATCCCGAAAGTTGCATCCAGAATTTTATATACAGCGAATCCGAAAGTCAGGGCGACTGCAATGGCTGCTAGAGTGCCAACCAACTGGGCCACAAAACTTACCTCGCCCAGACCGCCTAAAGATTCCTGTCCGAAAATGCCGCAAGCAATTCCACCCCATGAACCTGCCAGCCCATGTAACGGCCAGACTCCCAGCACATCATCGATTTTTAATTTTTCCTGTTCCCAGGTGAAACCTTTAACGAAAATTATTCCCCCTACTGCTCCTATAGCCAGTGCTCCCATCGGGTGTACTTGATCTGACCCTGCGCAAATGGCCACCAGTCCAGCGAGCGCTCCATTATGAATAAATCCCGGATCATTTTTAGAAATAGCCAGAGCTGCGATTATCCCACCCGCCATTGCGAATAACGAGTTGATGGCGACCAGACCGGAAATTCCCTGCAAAGTTGCGGCAGACATAACATTAAATCCGAACCAACCAATGCATAGCATCCAACTCCCCAAAGCCATAAAGGGAACATTGCTAATAGGAATAGGGCGACTGCGCCCTTGAGAATCCCATCTGCCTAGACGTGGGCCTAATACGACAACGCCTGCCAAGGCGATCCATCCGCCCATCGAATGAACGACAACGGAACCTGCATAGTCATGAAAAGGGATCCCACCTGTAATTCCTGCAAGCCAGGAGTCCGCTTGGCCTAAAAATGTGATTTGGCCCCAAACCATTCCCTCAAATAGTGGGTAGGCCACTCCAACAAATATTCCACCTGCAATAGCTTGAGTCCAGAATTTAGCGCGCTCGGCAATCCCTCCTGAAATAATTGCTGGTATTGCTGCCGCAAAAGTGAGCAAAAAGAAAAAATGCACTAATTCATAGCCCTGTTTGTCTGCCAATAATTCTTTAGCCGGGAGTAAAAAGTTAATTCCGTAAGCGATTGAGTACCCAATAAAGAAATAAATTAGGGTAGACAAGGCAAAGTCAACAAGAATTTTTACCAGCGCATTGACTTGGTTCTTCTTTCTTACAGTACCTACTTCGAGAAACGCAAATCCTCCATGCATAGCAAAGACCATTACTGCCCCGAACATCATAAACAGCACATCACTGCTGTTTATTAGCGACTCAATATCTTTTTCCATCTTTTACCCCTCCAAATTTTGAATGGAAATTTCTATTCTGTTATGAACTCTTTCAAAATTTGAAGTCCTTGTGATCTAGGCCATTAAAAAAAATAAAACTATAATATTAATAATTTTATCGACCTATATGCTTCATAACAAAAGGGAAATGTTCATAAATGAACGTATTTTTGTAAACTATAACCGGGAATGGAATAAAGTTAAATTAAATTTTTGAGCATTTTAAAAAAATGCTTAAAAAAAGCACAAAAAAACAATAATTGCAAAACCTTCTTGTTTTTTAATGGTTTATTTTATTATTGGATGGGGGTGATGTTATTCAACTAGACAGTATAAAAGTGCCTTATCTCTAAACATTTCTCCCAAAAGCTCTGAAAGGCTGGCATTCAGCAGATTTTCATTTGGGAAAGTTGCAGGGGTTATTCCACTTCGACTTTTTTTTGCGAAGTATAGGTTGGAGTATTTTCGTCCATTACTGTTGCAGGTGGCTCGTAAACTTGTCTTAACTCTTACATTCATTCGTGAACTCAACTTATACTGGCTTTTAATATTCAGAATATCGACTTTTAAGGAGTGATTCGGGTTTCGTAACCGAGCTTTAGGGATAAAACCTAATTTTTTTAGACCATGCTGTATTTTAGCTGAGAATATATCTTTTAAGTCGTTTTGAGCAGATATGCTGAACTTTCTAATACCCCTGTGCCATTTGGCGATAATATTACTTTGTCGGGTATCTTCCACTGATAATGAAACAATAATATTGTTACCAATTTTTGAGTTATGAATAGGAATTGAAGGATCGAGGAAAACCAGATGATGTGTTGTGCATCCGGTTGATAGCAACAATACAAGAAGCAAAGTAAATCGAATTAGCATAATCCATATCCTCTAGCAGTTTCATGGATTGATTTTATTGAAAATTATTCCGGTATAAACTATATTTCGAAGTGGTACAAAGATTAATGCAAAACTCGCTATGGCGAGCCGACCCAATTAAAATTATTTCTGTAAAGAAATTAACACTCGAGGAAAGGAGCTACCTTCAGAGTAATATCGGACGAATTTTTTAAAAAGGGTTTTACTTGCAATGAAATATTGCAGGTAATTTGATCTATAGTTACCAAAGTAGCACTTGAATGAACCTAAGGGTCGCCCCGCTAAGGTTTTTCTTTCGCATTTCTAATAGGTTCCACATTAGAAAAAAATATAGACCGAGGATGAACCTGCAAGGTGTAGCTAATGTTTTGATCTGCCAAGCGTGGTTTTTCGGCAAGTACAAAATTCCATTCTGCAATCGTTCCGGGGAGGTGTGGGCTTCCTTTTATTATATTACCCCCCTTATTGGGGTTATTGGTAAGCAATAATTTTTTTCTAGGGTCAGATGCTTCTTTGTTTATCATAAAAACCTTCCCAAATATCTGACTTATACTACGGGTCGTATTATTTTTGATTCTAAAAATAATGGCTCGTCTATTTTTAGGCAGAGTGTATTTGTCAGAAATTGCTATTGCTCCAATATTAGTAAACTTTTCATCTTTCTCTTCCTGACCATAAACTTGAAAGCAAAGCGGTGCAAGCATTAGAGAGAAGGTGAGTATGTAAACAAAGAATAATTTGTTTGGCATATTTTTAGTAATTGAACGGGATTTTTTTTTGTGCCTGATAAATCATTATTACTATGGGACTAGAGTTGACTCGAGCTTAGATCTTAGTTCGCCAGATTCCACCATTAATTTTACGTTTAAAATGGCAGCGGGATTAAACGCATTCATTTTATATTGTTTGCCGATTTGTTTCTGGACTTTTAAATGAAGTGTGCCTCGTTTCCATTTATGGATGGTTTCGTTCATTAATTGCGTGCCAACTTTCAATGTTTTCCACATGATACTTTGTTCGTTATCATCAGGTTCTAATGTGATGGTTTTTTTTTCAGCAATTTTTCCGGTGTCGACTCCTTTATCAATTTTGTGGACTGTAGCGCCTAAATTTTGGAAATCGCGATTATAAATTGGCCAAAAATTGCAGGAGGACCCTCTGTAGAATTCGGGTATTCCCACATGTAGATTATAGAAGGAATCAGGGCAATAAGATAAAATCTCTTCTTTGAGTATGCCTATTCCAAAAACAGCTATGAATCCCGGGGAATACTTTTTAATAAGGGAAAGAGTTTCCGATGAATTGAGTTTGCTACCTTCAAGATTAATGATGTCGGGTTTGCTTTGTGTTTTTAACTTTAAGGTTTGAGTGAAATTGTCCTTTTCAAATTTGTTTCTTCTTTCAAAAAACCAATTCCAGGCATCATTTTCTTCTTTTGTTTTGGCCAGCGGTTTTGGATATTTTGATGACAAGATAAAAACGGCAGCAATGCCGTGTCTGAAATTTAATTGTCTGAAAAAATATTGATGACGAAGTCCATCTCCAATCATCAAGATTATATTTTTTGATTTTAAATGCCTTTTATTCATTTGTTACAGACTGTATTAGTACGACTAAGTTTAATAATAAAAGTAAGTCTAAAAATAAGGAGGGACCTATTTATTCAACTCAATGGAGTTGATATACTTTTTTATTTATATTAATTTTTCAGATCCTTAGAAGAAAGCTATTTTCTGTTTATTTGCCTGCCTATTAAACCTTCTTGGGTTTTAAATTTCTCTCCAAACTTTGTGCATTGGAAAATATAATGCTTTTTTAATAGGACGAATTTCACCGTATTCCCTGAGAAGAGTTGCGTAATTATCCAACTGTGGTTTGTAACGAACCACTTCGTTGTTCAAGAACTCTTTGAGATCCATTCCTTCGTGTCGGCTTGTTTTATAGTCGATAATCCATCGTATATCATTTTCAATAAAAGTACGGTCAATAATTTTCCGAAAAAAACGATTCTCTGAAAACTGAGTAAGAGGATACTCTGCACGACCTTCTTCGTGGTTTGCTAAAATCCATTGTCCCTTTGGGTCTTGCAAGGTATTGCGTATCCCCAAAAGTATTTGTTGCAATATCTTCTCATTTTGCTCAAAAGGCAACCCTTCTCCTAAAAGAGCGGATTTTATTTTTGGAGCCATTTGATCTATCCTTTCAATGCCCCATTCGTTCAATCCTTCTTCAGCTATGGTTTGCAGAATTCTATGCAATACATTTCCCAGACAACGAGCTGCGTTACCAGCCCAAAGGAAGGGGCTGATATTTTTTTCTTCATCGATTTCCACCATAATCTCGGTATCGATATCAAGAAAAGGGGAGGGAGGCGTGAAACCTGCAGGAATCCGTTTGAGGGAAATAGTTTCTGAGACTATTGCCATTTGTTTGACTTCCTGCTGACTTTCACTGGACTCTGAATAGTTCCATACTTTTTTTATAAATGGCCAGAGACTTTCTAGTAAAGAGTTTGACTCTGGGATATTATTTTTCTTTGTTTTTCCAAAGAGGTGGAGTTGTTTTCTAGCTCGAGTGGCGGCCACATAAAGGAGGCGAAGCATTTCATGGTCATCCTTTTCTTTATCCATTTCAGCTAAAAAATTATAAATTGGCGAATGCTTGCCACCCTTTTCTTCTATTGGAGCTAAAAGCAATTCATCTCCATAAGGCATCCAGAAAACCAGTTGTTTACTCTCAGGCCTTGGTCTTTTGCCAAGACCTGGAAGAATGACATAATCAAACTCAAGTCCTTTGGCTTTGTGCATGGTCATAACTTGAACGGCATTTTCATCTAGTGTTAAAGGGCTTGCGTACAGATTTTCTATAACATGATTGAAATGCTCGACTTTGTTTATTTCTCCTTTTTGCATGATGCTTTCCACCTCATCAAAAAATGATTCGATATCTCGAGGTGGTGTTTCTTCAAGACACGCTGGACCGCCTAATCGTATCCAGCAGTTTTCCAGAAGATCGCGAAAATTATTTGAGGGAAGAGCATTCAATGTGGGAAGTAATACGGATACGATTCTTTTGACTTGTTGCTGACCCGTTGAGGAAAGCTTTTCAATCAGGCTTTCATCGTTTAATAATTCCCAAATGGAACTTTCTGGATATTCTTCACTCAATAAATGAAGGTCTGATAAGGACATGCCTGCCCAGGGAGCACGTAAAATTGATAGCCATGCGATCCTATCAAGTGGGGATAGCAATGCCCGCATAAGAGATAACAGATCAATAACGGCAGGGCGATCAGTTAGGGTGTAAATAGCCTCGGCTTTAAAAGGGATATGAATAGATTCCAGTTCACGGATGATTTCTTTTAAATGTGTTCTGCTTCGAACAAGGATTGCGATCGATGCTGTGGGTGAATCATTTTGAATATTTTTGATCAATTTTGAAACTTCATGGGCTTCTTCTTTGGCGGCAAATTTAGGGTCAGTATTCGGGTTAAGTGGATGTGCAACGACGCCTTCATAGGATTCTCTGCCATGAACAGCTGTTGATTTGGAAAAGGCAATGGCTCCTGAATTGGGATTGTCATCTCTTGGTAATATTTTCTGAAAACATTCATTGACCCAGGTTACAACTCGTTCCTGGGAACGAAAATTTGACTCCAAGGTCAGATTTTTGAGTTTTAGATGGCCGATTCCCTTCTTCTGTGTTTTAAGGAATAATCCCACCTCGGCATCCCTGAATCTATAGATAGATTGTTTTGGGTCGCCTACAATAAAAAGACTGCGTCCTTTTCCAGGTTCCCACTCTGCGGTAAGTTTTTTTAACAGTTCCTCTTGTTTGTATGATGTGTCTTGATATTCATCTACAAGAATATGTTGAATTTTGTCATCTAAATATTTATCTAGGTCGGTTGGTTCCAATTCGTTCCCGAATGCTTTTAAAGCGGCTAAAGAAATTTCGCTAAAATCCGTCAGTTCTTTTTCCTGGAGAAGGCTTCGTAATTGAAAATCTATTTCAGGTAGTAATCGAATTGTTGATCTTAAAATATTCCATTCGTAATCTGTGAAATGAGGGCTTGGCAGAGTAACTATTTTTGCCAATGTCTTAATCAAAGGTTGGTGTTCATCTAGTGATTTTAATAATTGAGTGAATCCTTCTTTCATTTTTATTGCATGTATATTCTTGTCAGCAGGGAATCCTAAATTTTTATTGGCCGTCTTTCGTAATTCTCCGCTGGCTGTCAAAAGAAGTTTGGAAATACCTTTCCATTTATATAATTCATCAATAAGAGGTAGTGGGAAAGAGTCCAAATTCCTGAGTGAAGCAATAGAATTTTTAGGTTCTGAATTAGCAATGTTTTCGCCAGAGTAAGATGCCAGGGGAAGAATGCTCTCTTGCAATATTAGAGGAAAATGATCGCGGGCTTCTTTTAAGTGTGTCTCAATTAATTCTGAGTATATATTGGCTAACTTTTCTCGATGTAAATCGTTTAATAAATGATCCTTTATATTTTCAAATTTATCAAAAAAGGAAATCATCCATTGATCTCGCAATTTTAATAATTGAACAACACGCTTTAAGAAAGCATTTTTATCGTTATCAAGGTGTGTTAATAAAGTGCGGGTGAGTTCGGCGTATAGATCATCATTTTTTTCGACTTTGGAAAGAATTTGTTTAGCCGTCTGTAGATACAAATCCTGCATATTTTCCTGTATTTCTGTGGGCCCTCCCATTTTTGAAAGTAAGGGAGTCCTTTTGGTAAGAAATGTGCAAAATGAATCTATAGTTACGACTCTGAGGCGAGCTGGGTTATCCAGAAGTCTCCATCCAAACTTTCGGTTTCTTTCGAGGGCGGCTCGTGCCAGTTTCCAGGTTTGATGTTGGTGTTCTTCGTCAGGTGGGGTATCACTTTGAGCCAAGGTCAACGCCGCAAAAATTCGGGCTTTCATTTCCCCCGATGCTTTACGGGTAAAAGTCATAGCTAAAATTTCTTCGGGCTGGCTTACTCCGCTTAATAGTTTGAGGTAACGTTGTATGAGAAGTTCGGTTTTACCGGAGCCTGCAGGTGCCTGAACAATGAAAGAATGCTCTGGGTCTAGTGCCTGTTTCCGAATTTGAAGATCAGAAGGTTTCACAATTCTTCCTCATCATTTTCAAAGTCACATTCTCTAATTCTACAAAGGCTACTCAGATCACAATTTTTGCAGGTTTCCTGTTTTAAGATGGGTTCAATAACAGCTCTTCCTGATAAAAATTCGTTGGCGAGAAGATCGATTTTATTTTTCCAAAGAGCAAGTAGATCGTTCCATTCAGAAACTTTAGTCTCTTTCGTATAGTTAGTTACTTTGAAGCCTGAAAAATCTATGGATGAATCTTTAACTCCTTTGAACTCAATTTGTCCTTTTTTAATTTTTCCAAATGCAACTACAGAAGGAGAAGTGAGTGTGGAATAGAGGGGCAGTTGTGGTGCGATGATTCTTTCTTTTAGCCAATCACCTGGTTTTGCTTCTCCACTTTTATAGTCTATCAAGACATATTTTTTATCAGAGATCTCATCAACTCGGTCAATCTTAAGATTGAGAGTTAATCCATTGATCTTTGCTGTTGCAGATTTTTCTGGTTTGAGTACGGTAAAATCATTTCGAGTTAAATCAAAATTGATTAGCCATTCTAAAGCTAAATTTTGATTCCTGGTTTTTTCCATTTTTAAAAACTCAGGTTGATCATGCAGAGATCGGCAAATCACATTGGTCGCCTCCTCAACGCATTTCTCGACTTCTAATTCAAGCTGGTTCGACTGGTAAAGCTTTTCCAGTTGTTCGCGGGTTTGAGTTTTTTTCCAGAACAGTTCTAATATGAGATGAATTAAATTGCCTCGTACCAATGGATCGAAGTCTGTATCGGGGATTTCACTTTTCTGAGCATGAAGTCTGTATCGAACGAATGCACGAAAGGGGCAGTCTGATTGATTTTTAAGTAAGCTTGCTCCGCCAGTCTTTTTTCCTTGTTTAAATCGATTTTTTTCATTGGCAGTCAAAGGGAGTGTAGGTGTTTCCTCAAATGGCTCTGGCTTTGTTGCGTTGCAGATTTGATCCTTGAACCTTGCTGATGGTAAGACGAAGCTGTTTTTATGGGGAAAATATTTAATTAAAGGGCTGGGTTCTTGAGCATTATCCTTTTCTTGCGATGGATAACTAAAAACAATATCTTTGGAAGAATTTAATACAGCGGCTAAATGTTGCTCACTATTATTGAGTTCCCATTTCGCATTCGAGCGGGGAAGGTTAAATTTCTTCCTGAATGTCGAGGGAATCAAAGAATTTGGTTCAGGCGAGGGGGGGAGGCCTTCGGAATGACACCCCATTACCCAGGTGTGATCAAATTTCATCCCCGGGCACTCTGAAAGTTGAATGACCTGAATAAGATGATCTCGATTTTTTTCAGGAAATAAAAAATTCTGAGCAATGCTGAATAATTTATTAACTGCTGTAAGTCGATGAATTTTGCCCACTATATGATCTAGAGAAGCCAACTGGTCGAGACAGTTTTTCCAGGATTCGAAAACCTGATTTTCTTTTTGAGTGATTTTTTCCTCGTTTTTTTCTGGCCAGTTTATTTCCTGCAGGAGTAAATAAATTTTAGTCGACCAATGACTGGGAAGGTCAAATTGTTTTATCTGAACCCAATTTTTCCAAGCGTCGACAAACTTATGAAGCTCTGATGAATTTTCAAAATTATATTGATCCTCGAGTTTATAGAGATTTATAGTCACTAACCTCTTATTTCGAAGAGTTTGTTCCATCTTTAAAGCGGAGCTTTTGTCTGAATGAAATATTGAAGTTCTGATGATTGAATAAAATATTTCTGCGGGAATATTACATGCAGGCGTTTCCAGAATTTGAAAAATCAAGTTTATGGGGGTGGTTTGATTGAGTGGGGACCCCTGTGAAACATTGAAAGGAAGTTCGGATTTGTTGTCTGGAAAAATAGATGCTGGAGATAATTCCGCGGCAAACTCCCTTTGCAGAAGGGAACGATAGTTTTCGAGTTCAGGAACTATTATTCCAAAACGTTTTCCTGGTTGGCTAAGTTTTCGGATCCATCTTGCACAGGTAATCGCCTCCTGAATTTTATCATCGAATTTCTGGACAGATGTATGAGTACTTTCATTTACAAGGGAAGTTTTATCTGAAAAATCCAATCGGTTGGGAAAATCGATTTTGGTTGTAACACCTTTACGTTCCATGGCATCCAGAAGTCGCTGGAGTTGAGGAGATTTTATGGCGAATCCTTCTAAAGTGATTGTGTGAGGTAATTCAATTCTTTCCGCATCGATTAACTCACTGACCTGATCTATTAATTCGACATTATCTAGAGCGTTCCACTTGAGTAATTGGTTCTGGTAGATCTGCATCCAATTATAGAAGGAGATTGTCTCTAGTGTTTCTTGATAATCGGATTTGAACGTAGGTAATCCATATTCAAGGACGAGTCTATAGGCTTGGTAAGCTTCGGTTGCCGCCGCTTTTCTATGTAATAAACTTAGCTTTGTGGAATTGGAATTGCTGTTGATTATCTTTTCCCAAAGGGATTCAGATTGAAGTTTGCTGAACAGGTGTTTTTCCGGCCAGGTATCCAGCCAGACTTGTTTCAGCCAAGCGGAGAGGGGAAGGATCTGCGAGGTTTCCCAAACTTTTTTCTGTTTTTGCTGGTCATCGTAATCAAGCATGAGCCAGCGGGCTAATTGATTGCTCGCAGTTAAGACCAGAGAGTTATTAGCCATATGCGGTCGATTGTAGATTTTTATTTTTTGGTTGTGTAAATCCTAGTACTACGAACACGAAGGATAAAAAGAGATGAGTCAGGGTGTATCTTGAACCCAGACCTCTCCGTGGGTCGTGGTTTCTCTTTTCCAGATGGGGGTAACACGTTTTAGTTCAGCGATGGCCCATTCACAGGCAACAAATGTTTCTTTCCGATGCTCTCCCACGGCAACGATGAGGACAATATTTTCTCCAATTTCTATTGGCCCGATTCTGTGAATTATACTCATATCGATGATGCCGTGATCTTTGATAGCCTGTTGGCGGATTTCTTCCAGTTTCTTTTCAGCCATCTTCGGATAATGCTCAAAATTAAGCTGGGCGATATTTTGCCCTTTGGAAAGTTCTCTTCCCGTGCCTAAAAAAGTTGTGATGCCACCAATATTTCGCGACACTTTTTTCATGGCCTCAATTTCATCAGTAACTGAAAAATTTTCAAGCTGGATTCTTATTTTAGATTCTGTAGTCGTACTCATAACGTTACCTTAAGTTTTAAGATCCACCAGAAAAAGGTGGAAGAAATGCCACTTCATCCCCATCATGTATGACGGTATCGGCATCGGCCATTTCTTGATTGACCGAGATCATTATTTTATTATCCCGGATGATATCAGCCATTTTAGGGGATGTTTTAGAAATGATATCGCTCAATTGGTCCATAGAAATGGAACTTTGAACTTCAATTTGTTCCTCTTCTTTTTCGGCAATGGCTTTCAGACTGGCGAAATACTTTACTGTGATCATTGCCCCACACCTTCTTTTTCATAAGTGCCGGATTTTCCGCCAGACTTATGCAACAATCCGATTTTATCGAAATACATGCCTCGGTCCACGGCTTTGCACATATCATAAATGGTCAATGCGGCGGTAGACACGGCTGTCAAAGCTTCCATTTCAACACCAGTTTGCCCAGTCACTTTTACGGTTCCGGTGATGGTAATAGAGCATAATCCGGTTTTGGGATCAGGCTCATTATTTTTTTCAAAGCTGATATCTATTCCTGTCAATAATAGCGGATGACACATGGGGATAATCTCATGGGATTTTTTTGCTCCCATGATACCCGCGACTTGGGCTACAGCGAGAACATCGCCTTTTTTAATCTGTCCTTCATTAATAAGGCGAAGGGTTTCGGGTTGTAGATATATTTCCCCTGTGGCTACTGCTTTGCGGGAGGTGATGCCCTTATCGGAAACATCGACCATACGCGCGCGGCCCTCTTCATTGAAATGTGTTAATGGATTATTCATGTAAAATTATTGTACCTTAATTAAAGTAAATGGGGCAACCGTTATAGAATGAAAATTATTCTGGTGGTTCATAGAGACCGAAAATATTACCTTCTGGGTCTTTGAATCGCGCCAGCTTGCCATAAGAATGAGTTTCAACGGTCCCTAAAAGTTTGGCACCAAATCCTTCTAAGCGGTCTATAAAATTTTGTATCGGTTTAGCCATAAAATAAACTATGGCACCCGTATACTCTGTTTGTAGTAAGGTTTCCTTTTTTAACGCGAACCTCTGGCCCTCAAGTTTGAATTCAGCCCAATCTTCTCTATGAAACAAAGGTTCAATTTCTAAAACCTTTTGGTAGAATTCGACAGCCCTGTCTAGATCGGCAACGGGATAAGAAACAAAAGCAATTATCATCATTTTATTTGGAATTCATATTGTCTATTGAGAACATCAGTCTAATCTTTTTTTCTAGTATCCTGCATTCTTTCTGGAACATATTGACCCAGACCAGTAAAAATTCCCAGTTCTTTTCGGGACTCAAAGGTGTGTGGGTCATATTCATGGGAATCGTTGTCCTGACTTGGATAGGGCCGTCCATCTGGAATCGCGAATTATTCTTTTGGGGGGCTGTGTCGGGAATCCTTCACGGTGTTTATATCTTATGTCTCTCTCGTGCCTATAAAACTCAGGATATCTCTTATGTCTACCCAATAGCCCGATCGGCCCCTGTTTTTGTTCCTGTTTTTGCATGGTTTTTATTGGGGGAAAATCTGGATTCTTTAACCCTCATCGCCATAATTATAATTGTAACGGCTATTTATATCCTGCATTTCGATGGTCACCTGATTCGCGGATTCAAAAATTTATGGCAGGCGATTCAGCATAATGACTTGCGCTGGGCATTTTATACATTAATTATGGTGGTTAGCTACAGTCTGGTTGATAAAAAGAGCATGGATCTTTTTCAGATCCATTGGCCCGATCAATCTTTCATAAATGGAGCGGCCTTCTTTTTTATGGAAGCGACGATTGGTTTCATCTTGTGTAATTTATACCTATTTTCCAATCATGCAAAAACTGACATTCTGGGGCTATGGAAAGCAGAGTGGCTGAAGGGTTTATTAGCGGCAGTGGCTACTCTGGGGTCGTATGGTCTGATTTGTGTCGTACTCCAATTTGAACCGGTGAGCGCGGTAGTCTCCCTGAGACAGGTGAGCGTTTTAATGGTGGTTTATTGGGGTTGTTGGAAATTGGGTGAACCCCTAGGGAAACAACGCTTATTAGCCGGAGGATTAATACTGGTAGGTGTTTTTCTTATGGGCCGTTATTAATATCGGTATCATTTTTTGCTTTTTTAAATCACTTCCTTCAGAATCGCTTTGTCCAATGACAAATCAACAATCAGCTTTCTCAAACGAGTATTTTCTTTCTCCACTTTCTTCCTAGTAAAAAGTCTCAAAATAACGAAAGTGCCTACCGAGATCGACCATTTCATACTGATTACAAAGAACTATCTTGGTAACTCCAGATTAAAAAAAATTAACTAAAATTATTTGAAGACCTCTATATAATTAAGTAGTGATTTTGCTGAGATAGTCTTAATTTGAAAAATAATTTCCGGAGGTAAGTGTGGTTCATAAATATAAAAGAGCTATATGGGTTGCAATCTTTTTTCTGGCTTTGTTTGTTGCCACTGCAGAAGCTGTAAAAGGTGACAAACGGGTAATAAAAACCCTGACACTTGAAAATGGATTAGATGTTTTTCTGGTTTCAGATCCTGATGTTCATCGTAGTGCAGCGGCTTTGTCGGTTGGGATTGGACATTTGCATGACCCTAAAGAAAAGCAAGGGCTGGCCCACTATCTGGAACATATGCTGTTTTTAGGTACTCAAAAATACCCTGAAGTGGGTTCCTATAAAAAATATCTGGATGAACATTCAGGTGCAAGTAATGCATACACTGCAGGCAATATGACGAATTATTTTTTTCAGGTATCACATGAAGGATTCGATGAGTCCTTGGATCGCTTCAGTGATTTCTTCAAGGCTCCTCTTTTCGACAAGACGTATGCAGAGAGGGAAGTCAATGCGGTTAACAATGAACACGAAAAAAATAAACTCAATGATGGCTGGAGAGGAAATTTTGTTTCTAACTTAGTATCTGAACCGGGTCATCCGCTGACTCAATTTGGGACAGGAGATAAAAATACTCTCGCTGGGGATAATCGTCCTGATTTACTTAAGTTTTATGAAAAATATTATGCCGCCCCTAATATGAAACTGGCGATGATTTCAAATGCTCCTCTTGAAATTCTTTTAGCAAAAGCCCAAAAATATTTTTCCAGTATAGAAAACCGCCCGGTAAAGGTTCCTGAAATTTCCAGTGAGTTTAGAAAGCGATTAAAAAATGAGTACCGGCTGTTGACGATTAAAACCATTAAAGATGTGCGCTCTCTGGAAATTGATTTCCCCACCATTCGACTATTAGATCATAAAGCCAGCAAGCCTGCCTCCGTAGTGGGTTCAGTACTGGGTTATGAAGGCAAGGGATCATTGCTATCTAAACTAAAGGAAGAAGGGTTGGTTTTAGGGTTGAGCGCAGGGGGTGGTAGCAGTCATCCAAACATCAATTCATTTGGTATTAGCATTTCTTTGACAGAAAAGGGCCTGAAGGAATACAACCGTATTTTGGAAATGGTATTTGCGTATATTGAAATGGTGCGAAAGCATGGAATTGAAAAATATACTTTCGAGCAAGCTCAGGTTATGGCGCAAATAAACTTTGACTGGAAGAATCCAGATGAAGGTATGGGGTTCATAGCTAGTAAGTCGGCTTTAATGCATGATTATGCTTTAAGTGAAATCGAAAAAATGCCTTTTTTGCTAACAGAGTATGATCCTAAAGCCTATAAATCTGTTCTGGAAACATTGGTTCCGGAAAACTCAATGGTGGTTCTTAGTCATAATTCTGCAGAGTTTGATAAAAAAGCCCCTTACTACGATGCAGAATATTCATTACGTAAAATAAAGGGTAAATCATTTACGAAACTTGTAACTCCTGTCAAATTGAATGGTACATTTTATCCCAAGAAGAACGAATTCATACCTTACAATTTAAAATTGATTGATGAAGATCCTCACCTGATACGAGACGATGGACTGGCGAAAGTTTGGTTTAAATACGACCAACGATTCAAACAACCAAAGGTTTATTTGACTTATCAGATAGAAACACCACACACCTATCGTAGCCCTAAAAATTATCAGCTTGCTAAGTTGTATGAGGCAGCTGTTCGAGAAGGATTGAACGAACTGGTTTATCCGATCAAGATGGCAGGGTTATCCTATTCTCTTTCTACTGGCAAAAAGGGGGTGGTTCTTACCATAGGCGGATACTCAGAACGAATTGCAGATTTATTGAAACTGGTGACTCACAATTTGATGGAAATAAAAATCGATGCGCAAAAGTTTGGCAATATCAAAGAAGCCATGGTGCGTGGTTTAAAGAATCGCAAACTCGGTCAGGCTTATGCTCGTGGCGGTTATTACAATTGGTTGATGTTGTTAGACGAGCAGTACACCGAAGAGCAAAAATTGGAAGCATTGCTACCTTTAAAACTAAAAGATGTTCAGGCTTATGCGAAAAAACTTTATGAAAAAGTTTTTGTAACCGGAATGGTTCACGGTAACTACAGTGATGCTAAGGCCATTGAAAGTACAAAACTTCTTTTGGATTCATTAGGAAGTAAGCCTTTGCCAGAAGAAGAACGATATGAGCAGGTGGTAAAGAGCTTGCCGAAGAGTTTTCGATTTTCTCGTGAAGTTGAAGATAATAATAATTCTTTGGCTTATGCAATTCAAATTGGCGATAAAAGCCCAGAGCTTTTGGCGCAAGTTTCAATGCTCGCCTCAATTGTAGAAAGTGATTTTTATACTCAAATGCGAACCAATCAGCAGTTGGGATATATAGTTTGGAGCTTTCAACAAAGAATGGAGGACCGTATTTTTTTTCGGATGGTTATTCAGTCTTCCACCCATGAACCCTTTGAAATGAGCAAACGGGTCAACGCCTGGATGGCGAGTACTGAAAAACTTTTTTCAAAATTAACAGATGAAGAATATGAACGTCATCGTGAGGCTTTGATAGTTGGTTTAGAAAAGGAGGGGGATAGCATTGGCGCAGTTTTGGGAGATTTATATGGTCTTGCTGTCGATGAAAAGGGCAATTTTAGCTACAAAAAGAAGCTCATCAAAGCGGTTAAATCTGTTAAGAAAAAGGACGTACTTCACACAGCTAAGAAAGTGTTTTTGGATTCTAGTACACCGCGACTTGAAGTTTTGATGCGTGCAAAGGGTAGTGATGCAAAGGTGCCGCCAGGAGTTATCAGCGAGGTAAGCCAGTTTAACAAATACTTGAGTGATACCAAGGGTAATTGATTTTTTAAAAATATATACCTTCATGATTGAAAATCGTTTTTAATGAGATACTCTTGGTTGCATGAAAGAGTTTTTTAAACGAGGTGTCAATTTGTTGAAGCTTGGTCTGGCCGCCCGCCAGATCAAAAAATCGACTTCTGATGAGCAACGTCAATGGGCCAAGCAATACCTCGTTCAATTACTAGGTAAGTCGCGAGGCCTCCCTACCAAAATCGGTCAGTTTATGACCATGGACGATCCGTCCTTCCGAGAATCACTGACCAATTCTCTTGTTCCCATGCCTTATGAAGAAGTGACCGAACTTCTTGATAAGGCATATGGAGAACCCTTCGATACTGTTTTCAAGAAGCTGGATAAATCAGCCAAGGTGGCCTCGTTGGGGCAAGTGCATTTTGGTAAGCTGAAAGATGGCACCGAAGTCGCGATAAAAGTTCAATATCCTGAAATTGCAAAGGGGGTAGAAGCTGAACTCGATATTATAGGATGGATGCCCAAATTCGGGCCGGTTGCCAAATGGGGATTCAAAATGGACGGTTACCGTGACGCATTTTGGGATAATTTTAAAGAGGAACTCGATTACGGCATAGAGATGAAACATCAGATGCGGTATCGGCAGTTGATTCCTCCATTAGAGAGAATTGTGATTCCAGAAGTAATAGAAGGTTTGTGTCAACCCAATGTTCTGGTGCAAAAAAAGGAAGAGGGATTTGGACTCGACAAAGCCGAAACTATGATGCCAGCCCAGAAACAGGCGATGGGAAGGCTTTTGTTGGAACATTACTTTCATATGCTGTTCCGTCAAGGTTTTGTGCATGCCGACCCACAGCCCGCTAATCTGGCTTTTCGGCAATTTAAAAAGGATTATTTTGTATTAATTCTTTACGATTTTGGCAGTGTGTTAGGAATTCCAAAAGAAATGCGGTTGGCGTTATTGCGTATTATTCTGGCGTTGAGGAATCATGAAAATATTGATCCCGTTTGCTGTTTACTGGCTCTAGGGTTTGATGATGAAAAACTTGAAGATCTGCGTCCCACCTTGCCGGCACTGCTGTCTGTTATGTTCGAACCGTTTCTCATGGAAGCTCCTTATCATGTTAAGGATTGGAAAATGAGTGAAAGGTTTGACCAGACTGTTGGCGAGTTGAAATGGTGGTTTCGTTCTGCTGCACCTCCGAAACTGATTTTCCTGATGCGTACTTTGCATGGGTTGACCAAGATGCTAAGCAGGCTCGATGTTGCCTTGCCTTGGCAATTTTTATTGGATAAACATTTATCTGATGTTTATCCTGAAGCGCAAGCACTCAACCTACCCAAGGTCAAATCATCACAAGCAATTCATTCTTTTAATGGAATGGCACGGTATTTAAAAGTACATGTCGTTAAAACGAATGGCAATAAAGTTGGCCTCACTATGCCAGCTCGCTGTGCCGATGACCTCGAGGGTGTGATGGATGAGTCTATAAAAGAATCGATCAACAGGCAGAAAATAGACTTGCAGGCAATCCAGGAAAAGGCGCAAAAATCAGGTTTCATCCCGCAAACGCTGTTTTCTCTTAGCGATGACGAACGCGACATGAAAGTCTGGCTGGAATAACACTAGATAAACAACTAATATTTTCTACACTAGTCAATTCATATAAATATTTAGTTGAGTGATTGGTTTTCCTTCATTTAGGAAATTAAGTGGTTATCCTAAGTAAAAACCTTTTCCTCCGCATCCATTTTAGTTTTGACTGCTCTATCCGAAAGCTCCTAAGGGCTTTCTTATTTCTTTTTTGGAGGTTGTTAAAAACCCATTTTCAACAGATTGCTGATTAAAAATACTGATCTTCTTTAACTTTTCCTCTGGGAAACAGGATTTTTCAGAGGCTACTTAGGTAAGGGAATGGGGAAAAATTGAAGGAACAGGAATAGGGCTTACAAGATCGAAACAAATTATAGAATAAATGGGTAGAACTGTAGATTTTGAAAGCATCAAAGGGGAGCAAGCAGCATCGCATTCTATCTCCGCTTCTGTGAGAACAAGCAATAAAAAAATGATTCTATTACCGCGTCTAACATCTATAGCAATCCAATGTTGAGTGGATTAGATGAGATGTGTTTGCTGATTCACTTTGCTTGCCAGAAAAAGTCATGATTAGACGGCCTCACGCCTAATGGCAGGCGTTGATTTCCGCTGCCAAGTCGGGATATAACGGTGTTTGCTTTACTGTCTTTACCACATCGGCTCGGGTGTTTTTCACTGCCAGTTTGTCGAACAGAAAATCTGTTTTGCTTTCCAGTTCTTTGCCGATTCCCTCGCGAATTTCTTTAGATAAATTCCAGAATTCTGATTTGAACTCACCAAACCCTTTTTTGCGGGTCTTATAGATGAACTGCTCGTCGGTTTCTCCGTCTTTTTTCTCTGTGGCGAATTTTTTTCTGAGGTGGGTATAAATCTCTTCTTTAAAATCATTTGGGAATAGGCTGCTACCGTAAGTCATATTTTGGAAATCTGTTGCTAGATGAATTTCTGCCGTTTCCAATTCGGGAAATTTATGAAATAGATTCTGGGGCAGGGTGGATGCGCCATGCTGCACAGCTCCCGCCAGTCCATAGCTTTCGCGCGAAATCCGGGATAAAATTTCAAGTGTGTCAAAATCGAGATTGACATCAGCGACTGTGCCGTCAGGGAGAGGAACGCCGCCATGCGACGTTCCGGTCTGGATGGAAATTTTGCTGATTCCTACCGCACCGGCTTTTTCTTTTTCCAATAGCTCGTTAAAGTTATCTAGGTAGGCGCGTAGTTCTTTCTCGTTACTGTTTTCTTTCCCGACTTCTCCAATTTCACCACCCACGGAAATCGTTATTCCTGTCGGTTCCAATTCTCGCACATATTTTGTGAGTTCGACTCCAACTTCAAAATTGGCTCTTTGCTGCTCAACTACATTGGGTTTGCTGAGGTCCACCAGAGTGGAGGTGTCAATGTCTATATTATAAAATCCACCCGCAATACCGTTTTCGATGAGTGTTTTTAGTCCGGCTATTTCCTTATCTTTATCTTGCGCATAGTTTTTTGCGTTGACTTGAAAGTGATCACCCTGAATAAAAACGGGACCTTTGTAACCTTCCTTAATAGCTGCGGCGAGTATAACTGCGGAAAGCTCCTGCGGTTTTTGGAAGGTGTAATTCATTTCTGATTTAGCCAGTTCGAAAATGAATGCCCCTGCATCGGTTTTTATGGCGGTGCGAAAAATAGCACGGCACAGTTCGTAGGGCAGACCGCGAATATTCAATGCGGGTACGGTGAACCCTTTTATTTCTCCGCGTCCCCGTGCTTCATATAATCCTTGTATGGAAGAGTTGACGATCCCCAACTCCAGAGCAGCAGCCTTAATAATGAAACGGCTCAACCCTTTCACCTCAGCGGAAGGATTGATTGCCGCGTTTAGGACCAGTTTGTCAAGAATATCTCCGCGTAGCTTATCCGCGTTATTTATTACAAGATTGCCATTATCTTGGGTTGCGATACCCTGCATAGCCTGATTAATTTCTTCTTTATTATTGAAAAGCATTTATTCTCCTGATGGATCGTTACAGGCTTGGGCCCGAGCTATAATTAAGGTGTTGTTTGTAGCCAGATTTTTTGTGGTTGCAATTTCTGTCCTGTATTAAGAACATTTGTTTAAATGCGGTGAGTATTGTAGCGAAAAAAATCTCTTCAGGCAAAGGCAAGTTCTATAAATTTTAACTTTATTTAAAATTCTTTTAATTCATGTATTTAAAGTATAAATATTAAAGTTTTTTATTATGTTTTCGGTTGATCGTTGACCTTATTTCTATGAGATTTTAGCTTTACATGGTGATAGAAGTCGTTATTTAATAAGTCTTGCTTTAAGTTCTTTGAAAGGGTGCGAAAGGCCCATTATTACAACATTATTGTTTGTTATTGACAGGTTGAGATAATTTGCTAAAATTCCCACCGTTACTGTGAAGTCGTGCACTTTTTTATGTCTTAGCATTTAGGGTTTCAATACAAAATCCTGATTTTTTAATAATACCCTTTCAAATATTTAGTTTGCCAAGTTTCTGGCAGGGAGTGAACCACCCCATGTTTAAAAATATTTATATACCTGTAGACAATTCTGATTATTCCAATGCTTGCGTAGATGTCGCAATGGAATTAGCTCAGGATTCAGATGCCATTATTACCGCCAGCCATGTTTATGCGGCGAAGATGCATGATGTCCGTTTCCGACAAATGGAAAGTGGACTGCCTGAAGAATATCAGGATGAAGAGGAACTCGAAAAACAAAGAAACATCCATGACCAATTGATCACCAAAGGCATGGAGGTTATTAGTGATTCCTATCTGGATGTACCTAAAGCTAAATGCGAAGAAAAAGGTATTCCTTTTGTAGGGAAATCTCTTGAAGGTCGAAACTGGACAGAGCTGGTACGAGATATTAAAGAGTCTCCCTACGATCTAGTTGTAATGGGTGCGTTAGGGCTAGGCGCTATTAAGGATAGTTTGATCGGCACTGTGGCAGAGCGTGTAATAAGACGTTCGCAGAAAGATATGCTGATTGTGAAGCATTGTCCTGAAATTCATGACGATGTTGCTTCAAGTGGAAAAATTGTAGTCGCAGTTGATGGAAGTGGTCAATCCTTCGGTGGGCTGATGACCGGGATTGATTTGGCGAAAAAGTTGAATCGGCCTCTGGAAATCATTTCTACATTTGATCCTTACTTTCATTATGCAATGTTCAACAGTCTGACCGGTGTATTGTCACGTGAAGCTTCAAAAGTTTTCAAGTTTGAGCAACAGGAAAAACTTCATGAAGATATCATTGATAAAGGGTTGGCAAAAATTTATCAGGCTCACCTGGAGATTTCCCGGAAAGTTTGTGAAGAAGAAGAGATGGAATGTACCATTCGTCTTCTGGACGGAAAGGTTTTCGAAAAAGTTCTCCAATATGCACGCGAAGAAAATCCCTATCTCCTCATTTTGGGCCGCATTGGTGTTCATAGCGCACCTGATATGGATATTGGGGGTAATGCTGAGAACCTATTACGACTCGTTCCTTGTAATGTCTTGCTTTCCAGTAAAGTTTTCAAGCCGCCCATAGATTTGCAGGCTGAAGAGAGCATTGAGTGGACTGCAGAAGCTAAAGAGCGATTGAAGAAGATTCCTGGATTTGTACGCCCAATGGCGACTTCTGCGATCTTGCGTTATTCTTTAGAGCGCGGGCACAGCATGATTACTTCTAGTGTTATCACTGAGGCCGTTCAGGAAATTCTTCCTGCAGGGGCGATGCAGGCAATGTCTGCGATCGGTGAAAGAATGAAGAACGAAGGTATGGACCCCAACAATCCAGAAGGTCTGGGTATGTTGAAAGAAGAAATGGCTGAAGCTCATGCGGGTAAACCTCCTGAAGAGATTACTCTGAAGTGTACTAGTTGTAATACTTTTTATAAAGGTGATGTTGTTAAATGTACTGTTTGTAATGCAGGGGCGGAACGCTTGCTTCCTGTTAACAAAGAAGAGTTTGAGGCAACAGATGCAGAAGCTAAGAATTCCACTACTTTCACAACTTTGCCTGATGGTGTTCAGGTGTCTTGGACGCAGGAAGCTTTGGATCGTCTCAACAGTTTCCCACAGGGTCATTTGAGACGAAAAGCTCATGCTCGTGTTGAAAAGAATGCTCGTGTGCAGAAAATTAATAAGGTTACGGCTGCTTTCCTCGATAAAATCCTTAATGAAAAAATCATCAAGGATGATAACGGGAATGGTAATGGTAATGGAGCAAGCGAAGGTATTCCAGGAGACATTCTCAGCTTGGGAGCTTCTCTGGATGCGAAGGATTTCAACTGGTCTCCTGAAGCTTTAGAGCGGTTGGAGCGTGTTCCACAAGGGTTTATGAGGGACAATACTCAAAATCGAGTGATGGCGTGGTGTTCTCAAAACGATATCAAAGATATTTCATTGGATGTCTGTGAGGAGGGAATTAGAGAGTCTGTGAAGTTGATGGAAGATGCTATCAAGAATGGCGCAGGCTTAGACGACTTCCTTCCCAAAAAAGAAGTAAAGGCCTAATTGAGCTTTTCATTTCTATAAAAAATAAGCCCCTGACATTGAATTTTATTCAATGTCAGGGGCTTTTCTCTTAGTAAACGTATTTCCTTTCTGTAGTTGCGGTTTCTGCGTATGTCTTTCCAGTTATTTAAGCGGCTTTTCCTTTATGTGAAGCCCTATATGTCGAGGCTATACCTAGCCATCTTCTTCTCAATTATTGTTGGGATTATTGCAACCTCTCCTGTCCCTATCATTCAAAAGACTTTTGATAGTATTTTTACTGAAAAAGATTATTTCATGCTGAAGGTCATTCCTCTTGCATTGGTTGCGCTTTATTTTCTAAAGGCGGTTTTGATGTATGCGCAAAACCTGATTATGTTCGGGATATCATGGGAATTGGTTGTTCAGTTTAGGGAGAAGTTGTTTGCTCATATTCATCGTTTGCCCTTTGGGTTTTTTGAGGAAAATGAAACAGGGAAACTTATTTCTAGAATAAATAACGATGTGGCTATCATGCAGTCAACGGTAACTCGCTTGCTGAAAGAGTTTCTTCAAAATAGTGTTACCTTGATAGGCCTTATGATATGGGTGTTTTATTTGAAATGGGACTGGGCACTAATGGCCCTCATTGTTTTTCCGGTGATGATTTTTCCTGTATCCAATATTGGAAGGAAGCTCAAGAAGTTTAGTCATAAAGGACAAGAAATTCTTGGAAATATCAACGCAACCGTATTGGAATCTTTTTCGGGAGTAAAGATTGTCCGAGCCTTTGGGCTGGAGCCACGCGAATTAAAAAAATTCCAAAATTACAATGATGATTATCTGAAGGTAATGAAAAAGAATGTGAAATATGTAGAGATGACATCTCCTTTTCTTGAGGTTTTAGGTGTCGCCAGTTCTGCATTCATTCTTTGGTATGGCGGATCCCAAGTCTTGAGTGGTGAAATAAGTCAGGGAACTTTTTTGGCTTTCATCGTGGCTTTATTTATGATGTATACCCCGATTCGAATTCTTTTCAAGATTATGGCAAGTGTTCAGACATCTCTTGCAGGTGCCGAACGTGTGTTTGAAATTCTTGATTTGCCAGAAGAGAAAGTACGTGAAGGCCAAAAGGAACTGATCGACTTCAAAGGCAAAATTGAGTTTCAAGATGTATGCTTTAGCTACCCTTCTCGGGCCAAAATGGTTTTGGATAAGATAAACCTGACCGTTAACAAATCAGAGGTCATAGCAATCGTTGGTATGAGTGGTGCTGGTAAGACAACTCTGGTGGATTTGCTTTTTCGATTTTTTGATGTGACCTCGGGAAAAATTTTAATAGATGGTGAAGACATCCAGAACTTCAAGCTTTCTTCTCTTAGAAGTCATCTCGCTCTGGTTACACAGGAGACATTTTTATTCAATGACACTATCCTCAATAATATTGCTTTTGGAAAAGAAGGTGAGTCGACTCGAGAGGAAATTCTGGATGCAGCTAAAGCCGCACATGTCGACTATTTTGTTGAGCATATCGAAGAGGGCTATGAAACTCTGATTGGCGAGAGGGGAGTAAAACTTTCGGGTGGACAAAAGCAGAGAATTGCCATTGCACGTGCGATCCTAAGAAATGCGCCGATCCTGATTTTAGATGAAGCGACCTCGGCACTTGATTCCGAATCAGAAAAACTGGTTCAAGATGCGTTACATAATCTGATGGAGAATCGCACGTCATTTGTAATAGCGCACCGTTTGTCTACCATTAAACACGCCAATCGAATTCTTGTAATGGATGACGGAAAAATTGTGGAGTCGGGTACTCATCAGTCACTTCTAGCGAGTAGTGGGTTATACCAGAAATATTACAATATGCAGTTCATTGATCTTGAAGATGATAATAGGGTGAGACCTGATAAAGATGCTGTTTGAAAATGTTTGCATTGAAGGCTTGGGATATCACTTACCCGAAAACCGTATGACGTCCAGTGAACTTGAAACTCGGCTTGCCCCTCTTTATGCAAGGCTGAAACTTCCGTCAGGCCGATTGGAGTTGATGAGTGGAATAAGAGAACGCCGGTTTTGGGATGAAGGCATTTTCCCGAGCGAAGTTGCTGCTATTGCGGGAAAAAAGGCAATAGAGAATTCAGGTGTCGATGCAAAGGAAATTGGCTGTCTTATTTCTGCTTCTGTGTGCAGAGACTTTCTGGAACCTTCCACCGCATCTGTAGTTCATCATCGCTTGGGACTTCCTGAAGAGTCCTTTGTCTTCGATATTTCCAATGCATGTCTTGGAGTGTTAAATGGCATGTGTACCGTTGCCAATATGATCGACCAGGGAGCGATAAAGGCTGGACTTATTGTCTCGGGAGAAAATGGCGGCCCACTGGTAAATAATACAATCGAAAATTTATTGTCCCGTTCAAATATAACTCGTAATAACATAAAATCTTCTTTTGCTTCGTTGACTATTGGTTCGGCGGCGGTGGGTGTGCTTCTCACTCACAAAGATATTTCTCAGAAAAAACACCGGTTGCTTGGAGGGGTTTCTATCGCCGAAACAAAATTCAACCATCTTTGTCGCGGTAATCTGGATGCTGGGGCGCAAGCCGCTCCCTTAATGGAGACGGATTCCGAAAAATTAATGCTTGAAGGTTGTCGCCTGGCAGGCAGGACGTGGAATCGCACACGCGAAGTGCTAGGGTGGAAAAATAAAAACGTGAACCGTGTTTTTTGTCATCAGGTGGGTAAAGGACATCGAAAACTGATGTATGAAAATGTTGGACTGGACATGGAAAAAGATTTCTCCACTCTCGAATTTCTTGGCAATACAGGTTCCGCTTCTTTACCCGTCACTCTTGCAATGGGAGTTGAAAAGGGAGTCCTGGCAAAGGGGGATAAAGCTGCGTTGCTAGGAATTGGCAGTGGCCTCAATTGCCTGATGATGGGTGTGGAGTGGTGAAGGATTTATATCCGTTTACTTCGCATGCTATGGAACTAGATTCCTATAAATACCATTTTATTGATGAAGGGCAGGGTGAAACACTGCTCATGTTGCATGGCAACCCTACTTGGTCGTTTTATTACAGAAACCTGGTTTTGGGGTTAAAACAATCCTATCGATGTGTCGCTCCTGATCATATGGGTATGGGAAAATCAGACAAGCCGCAAAACTATAATTACACACTTTCACAGCATATAGATAATTTGGAAGCATTGGTAGACAAGCTGGGTCTCAGTGATATCACTTTGATGGTTCATGACTGGGGTGGAGCTATTGGTATGGGATTCGCGGTTCGTCATCCGCAAAAAATAAAACGACTGGTGTTGTTCAATACGGCCGCATTTTTATCTGAGAAGATACCAGTAAGGCTTAAGTTGTGTCGTGTTCCCGGTTTTGCTGATATTGCTATTCGTGGCTTTAATGCTTTTGCATTAGCAGCTGTAGGTATGGCGTGTAAGAATAAAGAGCGCATGACAGATGAAGTCCGTGCAGGGTATTTGGCACCTTATAATAACTTTGCCAACCGCATTGGGACTCTGCGTTTTGTTCAGGATATTCCGATGAGCTCTGATGCACTGAGTTACTCAGTAGTTAAAAATATTGAAGAGAATCTGGAACAATTCAAATCACTTCCTGTAATGATCGCGTGGGGTGCCAAAGATTTTGTGTTCAATGACCATTTTTTGAAAAAGTGGCAGGGGATTTTTCCAGAGGCCGAAGTTCACCGTGTTCAGGATGCCGGGCACTATGTTGTGGAAGACGCTTACGAGCGCATTATCCCTTGGATTCAGGAGTTTTTGCAGAAAAACCCACTTTAAAATTTTACTGATATAAGAATGAAAAAAGCCGACCTCCCCTATGGGAAGGTCGGCTTTTATTTTTTAGCAGATTAGTACCGGTAATGTTCCGGCTTGTAGGGGCCATCCTTGGAAAGGCTTAGATAGTCCGCTTGTTTATCAGAAAGTACTGTCAATTTCACTCCTAGTTTATCCAGATGCAACCTTGCGACTTCTTCATCCAGAATTTTTGGTAATGTATAAACTCCGACTTCGTACTTTTTATTGTACAATTCAATCTGAGCCAACACTTGATTAGTGAATGAATTGGACATTACGAATGAAGGATGTCCTGTGGCGCAACCAAGATTAACAAGCCGCCCTTCAGCCAACATAACAATGCTGTGACCGTCAGGAAAGGTGTACTTGTCAACCTGTGGCTTAATAACGTCTTTCACAATACCAGGGAAATTATTGAGAGCTTCCACTTGGATTTCAATATCGAAGTGGCCGATATTACAAACAATCGCATCGTTCTTCATTGTTTCCATATGCTCGATGCAAATGATGTCAGCACAACCTGTCGTGGTTACAAAAATATCGCCTTCTTTTACGGCTTTTTCCATTGTAGTTACTTCATAACCTTCCATCGCTGCCTGCAAGGCGCAAATAGGGTCGATTTCGGTAACGATAACTCGTGCGCCGAGACTGCTCATGGAGTCTGCACAGCCCTTGCCTACGTCCCCATACCCAGCAACGACAACGACTTTTCCCGCAATCATGATATCGGTGGCGCGTTTGATTCCGTCTGCCAGTGATTCCCGGCAACCGTATAGATTGTCAAATTTGGATTTGGTCACAGAATCGTTGACATTCATCGCCGGAATTTTGAGAGTTTTTTTCTCAATCATCTTGTAGAGATTGTGAACGCCAGTGGTGGTTTCTTCTGTTATGCCCTTAATTTCTGCGAGCAGTTCAGGATATTTTTCATGGACATAGCCCGTTAGATCACCGCCATCGTCGAGAATCATGTTGGGGCCTTGATCATCATCAAATAATAGGGTTTGACCCGTACACCACCAATATTCTTCTTCTGTTTCTTCTTTCCATGCAAATACAGGGATTCCTGCTTTAGCGATTGCGGCTGCAGCATGATCCTGAGTTGAGAAGATATTGCAGGATGCCCAGCGAACTTCTGCTCCGAGATCAATGAGAGTCTCAATTAAAACGGCGGTTTGAATGGTCATATGCAAGGACCCGGCAATACGCGCTCCCTTCAAAGGTTTCTCGGAGCCATATTTGGTCCGTAAGGCCATAAGACCTGGCATTTCGTTTTGTGCCAGTATAATTTCTTTTCGTCCCCAATCGGCCAAAGAGAGATCTTTTACTTTGAATTTTTCAGAGACAGTAGTGGTTGACATGTAATGCTCCTAAATTTTTGGTTATTGCAATAGTTGAGAAAATATGGATTTTAAATATTCAAAAAATCTATAGAATAAGTTCGATTTTTATGTGCTTGGGATTCTATCCTGAAGGACTATATGGATATCCCATGACTTGAAATCTAAATGTGTATCGGGTAGATACTATTGTTAGTTTAGCAGATTATGCTTATAGGTCAACCCGAACGGGCATTACCCAGGTTACAAAATTGCAACAAATATGAATATTACCACTGTCAAAATATATCCCTTTGATACGGGCAATGTGCAAAGTTCATTGAGGGCCTATGCCGATGTGACTTTGGACGATTTTATTGTGCTCAAAGGTTTTAGAATATTGGTTGGGAAATCCGGCGGTCTGTTCGTTGGCATGCCTTCTAAAAAAGGCAAAGATGGAAAATATTATGACTAGGTAGAGTTTAAGAAAGATTTCTCTATTCTGCGAGACCGTATCTTAGAAGTCTATAAATAACTTTCTTGAGGATTTTCATAAATTGCGAGAATATTATGAAATAGGGCGGATTAATTCGCAGATATTTTAACTGTCTTATAAAGAAAATTTTTAAAGCTGAGAAACTTTTTTCTTTCATCTGTGTCTATATGACTGCGATCTTTACAGGCGCGAAGTTTGACTGCAAGGCCAGGCAGGTTCGTCTGGTAGCGTTCTTTTGCCGCGAGGATCAATGACTTGGCTGTGTCGCGAGTCATCAGACTGTTCTTGAAAGGCTGGTGAATGTCAGACCAGAAATCTGCTTCGCCTCTATCAAACTGGTCAAGCAGGGTTTCTATGAAAACATGAGCGTTAGATTCTTCTTTAGATGAAGGTTCAGTATTGCAAGCGGTCTTGATTTCTTCTTTTGTGATCGTAGAACTTTTTCTAAATAACATGGCGCGCAAAAGAATATTTTTCAATTCCCGTACATTGCCACGGTAATGGTGCTGTTTCAGATAGTCGATGGCTGAAGCATCCAACTGGGGTGGATTGTCACTGCCTTCTTGTTTGTAGCTATTGAATAAAATCCCCAAGAAATGCGTGGCAAGGTCTTCAATATCTTCCAAACGATCATTCAATCGCGGGATTTGAAAACTCAGCGCACTCAGGCGATGGTAAAGGTCTTCCCGAAACCTTCCAGCCATGATTTCGGCCTGCAAATCTTTATTGGTAGCGGCAACCAAAAATATTCTTGAGTAACGCGGCTGGTTTTCGCCTAGGCGTATGAAAACCCCTGTATCCAAAAAACGGAGGAGCTGAACTTGTGTCTTGGGGTCGGCATCGCCGATTTCATCGAGAAAAACGATGCCGGCATTGGCTTCTTCCAATATTCCCTGCCTGTTAAACTCAGCTCCGGTATAAGCGCCTTTCTTATGACCAAACAATTCACTATAGGTTAGTTCACCACTATAAGCGGCTATATTGGTTTTTCTTAGGGGTAACTTAAATGTTGCGCCTTTTTCTCTTTGAAAGATTTCATTTAAATGTGAATAAATATTGTTAAAAAAGAATTCTTTTCCTGATCCGGTTTGGCCCTGGATCAAAAGGCAGGGCAGGCCGGTGACTGTTTCCTGTAATTGTCGTTTATCCCAATTCAGCATACGGTTGCAAATAGACTCGACCACCGTGTGTATTTGATGCACCAGAGAATGAACATTCTGGCTTTTGCCGATGACGTTACCAAAATGATAGGAAGAAACTTTTGGGTCTCTATATTCAATATCCTGACGCAGTTGAATAATTTCCTGTTTCAGAATTTCAATTTGTTTTAGGTTATGTACTTTTGGACTGATCAGACTGGAAATAATCTGTAAAATTCTCTGATGTTCTGGAGTGAAAAAATATTTGCGAAAACTATCTTGATTGATGACACCGAGAACGTGATTGCCGTGAATGATAGGAACCGCCAGCTCTGATTTAATCCGCGGCGAAAGGCTTTTATAGAATCCACTCCTCTCATCATCTACATTGGGAACCAACACCGGCCGTGCGGTATGGGCGACATAACCGTTTAGGGAACGTTGGTCTTGTGGAACTTCTTCGCCACCAACGAGGAGCGGTGGGATTTTGTTTTTCATCCATCCTTGAGATTTTGCCCCTATTAACTGCCCGGTTTCATTTTCGACAATCAACCAGGGTCTGCCATCCATAATTTTGGATATAGAAACGGTTCCAGAATCAGCACCGATCAGTTCAGATGTTTTGGCCAGAATATTTTTCAGGAAAGGTTGCAGAGTGTCTGACGTGTCTGACAGTAGCTCTTCAATTTCGCCTAATACTTCTATTTCGATATGCTCCGGATTTTCTTCTAAAATCAGTTTTTCGACCATGGAAGCGTGGTTTTCCAGAAGGCGTTGCTCAAAGACGGTGAATTGATGTGGCGTGTTAGTGTAATAATTTGCAACACAGATCAATTGTCCAGTTTCCTTTTTTATTTTTGGGACTTGATATAAGGAAACAAGATCTATCTGTTTCGCCACTGACTTTCGGCTGAAACTTTTACTCATCACGTCTTCTATATAGACCGCTTTTTGTTGCGGGTCTTTCGCCATAAGTCCAGTGGACTTGTCAAAGGTGACAATCTGGCTGATCAGATTTTGTTTGTGAATATTGATCTGTTCGCGATTGTTATAAATTAGAGCGTCTTCTTGATTTTTTGAAAATGCGGCCAGAATTTCCACGCTGTCACTGGGTTTTTTGCTGGGTATCCAGACGGAGGCCAAGGTTAACTTGTCTATAAGTTGTACCGCAGATCGCATCATCCTCCAGGCCGCTTCTTTTTTTCTTGCCAAGTCCAGATGACGTGAAAAGGATATCTTCTGGTGAAATCGTTTAGCACGATCAAGACCAGAACTTATTTCAGAAAGAAAACCCGTAACATCTTTGAGTTGGTCTTCATCGAGGAACTCTCCTTCCTTTCCCCAGTCCAAGCTGAGGGTGCCGATAGGGCGGAACTGGTGACTGATGGGAAAAACCGCTGTGGCTTTGATCTGCGACAGTTTTTCGAAGGGGTTTTGCACTTTAGCGAATCCGTCTGGTAATTTCCAAGATAGGACCACTTCATTATTCAAGAATGCCTGGGAGATGACCGATGCTTCTGGCGAGATGAATTTGGTGTTGGGTTCCGGACGGTTTTGACCGGTTACATACTGGCAAACCAGCATCCCTTCATATAAATCTTCTAAATTGACCCGTACCATTTTGCAGCTATAAAGATCTTTTAACTGCGACCCAATTAGATGAAGAATCTCAAAAAGGCTCTCTTTTCCCAATTTCAATATGGAGGTTTTTAATTTCTGCAGGGCCATAGAATTAAAGGTTTAAGTAAAAAAATAACACAATAATGGATTAAGTATACTATATTTAAATAGTTAGAAGAATTGCTTATATAGGTTCTGGCGGGAAAATATGTCAAAAAAACGGCAATTTTCACCAAATTTGCTTTATTGTCAACTTTTTGGTCAGGTGAGGCGCTAAGAAACTATGTTGATTAGTCATTTAAATATAATGGTTTAAATTATTTTTTTGGAAGTTATCCTTTATTCGATCTAATGGCATAACTTTTGCTTTTACTAGAGGAGAAAGGGGAATGCTCTTATGATGCTGGATAAATTGTTGTTTTCAGATAATGCGCCAAAGGCTATGAAAAAGAGCCTGGATTTGATGTCTACGCGGCAAAGCGTAATTACATCAAATATTGGTAATTTGGACACACCTGGATTCAAAGCTAGCGAAATTGATTTCCAAGGTCAGTTACGGGAAGCTTTAGGGTCGAAGGGGCAATTGAACCTTCAGGCTACGAATGAAAAGCATTTTGGTCCCAAAACCTCCAATATCGGTGGTTTAACCGCAGAACCTTTTGAAGAATTGGATGCAGCTAAGTCGAACGGCAATAACGTGGATGTAGACAAGGAAATGGCTAAGATGGCGGAAAACCAGATTTTCTATAACGCAGTTATTCAATTGATGATGAAACGAGGGTCAACAGTGCGCGCGTCAATCACTGAGACGGCCACATAATTGAATAGGGCTGTTGCTTTAATTTTGTTATAATTTATTAGTTAAGAATTAATTGGAAATTTATGAACGACATTACTCTTTCAAGTAATTTAAAAGCGCTACAGGGAGTCGGCCCGTCGAAGGGACTCAGTACCCCCGGCGAGACTAAAGGAACGGATGGACCTTCCTTTGCCGATACTCTTGCGCAATCTCTCGACAAAGTAAATACGCTTCAGAAAGAGGCCGATGTTGCTATTCAGGATTTTGTCACAGGAGATACTCGTAATATCCATGAAACCATGTTGGCTGTAGGTAAGGCCGACATAGCATTCCGGTTGACCATGCAGGTGAGAAACAAAATGGTTGAAGCCTATCAGGAAGTAATGAGAATGCAGGTTTGATGGGGCAATGAAAAAATAACCGACTCTAATCCCTGGAATTTTTTCCAGGGATTTTTTTTGTTTTTTCCCGCAGTTGACAAGTGAATTTTATTGGCAGATATTATTGATATACAATTTGTATTGCTCCTACTAAAAGTAGGAGCGTTAAAGTAATAATGGAGAAAAAAATGATTAAATCGATTGTTATCGGAGTGTATTTCATTGCGGCACTTTTTATTGCTAATCCTGTTTGGGCTCAATCGGGCGGTCACGCTAGTGTAGGGCTGGGGCATGGAGAAGAGGGTTATCTTCATCTACAGGAAATGATCAAGCACTATGAGTTCAGTTTGCAAATGCCAGATGCCAGTGAGGAGTTAAAAAACCATGGTTCAGTGGCCCTGCAACACGCCAAAGAAGCTATTAAGCATTATAATGAAGCTTTAAAACATGGAAACGAATCTTTGGGAAGAAGGGCAAGTGCACCTATGGCGGAAGGTTCTGGCGGTGAGGAAGATGGGCATGGTCACGATGAAGGCTCTCACTGATTTTCACATTTTGAAGCTGGCCCGATCAAGATATTGCCTTCAACGATTTTGATCGGATAAACTCGCGTGTTAAAGCGTTTACCACGATCACATTCTCCCGTTTTTAAATCGAAGCGGTAGCCATGATTGGGACATTTAACGCCTACTTCATTTAGTGTTCCGCGAATGAGAGGGGCGGTTTTTTTATGCGGGCATTGATCGTAGATGGCAAAGAATTCTCCATCGATATTGAAGATGCTTATACGCTCGCCGTTTAATTCTATGCGTTTTCTTTCTCCTGATGGGATATCGCTCGTTTTTGCTACTTGGAAATATTGGGTCATCCGCTCGTTTCTATTGGCAAATTGGAATCCTGGCTCCAGTCCCACCAAGAGCCATCGTAGTTACGGACTTTGAATCCCAAATATCTAAAAACGAAATAGGCCATTGCAGAGCGCACCCCCCCAGTGCAATAAACAATGACTTCCTGGTCCGACCGCACCCCTGCATTTTGCAACAGATGAGATAAGCTGGTAACGGATTTTAACGTGCCATCTTTCTTAAAAAAATCGGGCCAGTGGATGTGTTTGGCGTTGGGGATATGACCGCCTCGGTCCGATCCGTAGGGAGTTGCCCCCTGAAACTCTTTCTGCGTGCGGTTGTCGATAAGCACATAATTTTTATTTAATAATACTTTATTTATCAATAGTTTGTCTGCAATTGTGTCAGGGTTTAGCTTAAGTGCTTCTGGGGCGATTTTTGAAAATTTCCGTCTATTTTGAAACCCTCTTTGCACTGTTCCGCCGCTTTGCTTCCAGGTATCTAGTCCGCCATCGAGAAGTGCAACATTGGCGAATCCATAGCGTTCGAACATCCAGAAAAAGCGACCATCGGTTCTCCACGGGTCGCCAGGTTCGCCATAAATAATAATGGATTGATTTGGGTTCAATCCTAAAGCCGAGAAGGTATCGGAAATGAAAGTTTTGTTCTCTATCAAGATACCTTTAACTCCATCTTTTTTGGTCGTGAATTCCCTCCAGTTACTCATATTAATTGCGCCTGGAATATGACCGCTGAGGAACTTCCATTTTGCTCGGGTATCGATGATAACTCTTTGTTCTGCTGGAATTTTTTTCAAAGCACTCGGCGTTAAGAGCAACTCCAAAATCGGGTTTTTCTGAGGGCTTAGTCCCATCAAAATAATGCCTGCAAGCAGGCAAAAAACGCCCCTTATTTTTCTTGACAAATTACGGGCTGCGCTTGTACTATCAGGCTTCATTTTTTCTCTCTGTTTCCAGGTTAATTCGGAGCAATTAGAGTCATTTGATACACTAAATAGGGCTATTAAGACAATTCCCTCGCTCATAATAATCTCGATACCGATTATAAACGATTTAATGGGATCGGGGTAATGTATAGAATGATAATCAGCAGGATTTTTATTTTTAAAGGTTAATTATGACGGAAGATCAAGGAAAAGAAAACAGCCCTTCGGATCGGCTTGATGAGATTAAAAGTGAAGAAAAAGAAGATGCGAGCAGCTATTATGCACAAGGGGAATCTAAGGATAACGTGAACGAGGAAGCCGAATTGAGTAAGCCAGTAGAAGATGTTGATGCCCAAAAAGAAGAAATGAATATGTTAAAGGCGGTAGCCTTTCTTGGTTTTGGAATGGCAGCCTTAGCGATAATTTTCATATTGTTTTTTGTCCGCGATCTAGACACTCGAGTTGTTGATGTAGATGGCGCTATTACGAGCCTTGAAGAAAAAATAGCTCCTCTTAGGAAACATGTTGATGACAGCCTCGATAAAGTTAATCAGGATATTGCAGGGCTTGATAACAAAATCGGTAACTATGAGCGCATCATGGCCGTAATGGAGTTGAAACGAGCCCTCGTAACAGTTCAGGAAATGTCCATGGGCGATTCCGCCAACGTGAAAGCAAAATCCAACCAGGTTGTAGCGGGAATTGAATCCCTCCTTGTAGAATTGGGAGCAGGAACTGCCACAGAAAAAATGCCTGCGGGAATTGTTAGTCTGGAAGAGGCGCCTGCGCCTGCCGCCCACGCTGCTCCAGTTGAAGAACCAGCTCATGCCGAGGAGCCAGCCCCAGTTGAAGAACCAGCCCACGCTGAGGAGCCTGCGGTAGAAGAGCCAGCAGCTGAAGAACCTGTAGCGGCTGAAGAAGCATCAGAGGCTTCTGAAGAAGAAGCTCCTGCCGAAGATAGTGGTGGCGGTATGGGTGATATTCGCATTATCACCAAGTTTCGCTTTTTAGATGTCGATAAGACACATGTAGGGATTTCTCTTCTTCCTTTTGTTAGTTTCCCAACAGGTGATATCGTCCGTTACAATGGTAATGGCCATATCATGGGTGGTGCTAACTTGATTTTTGATTTTGAAATCAAACGTTTCTCGATGGCACTTAACGCTGGTTATACTATGCGTGATGATGTGACCCGTACGT
>ENA-OREN01000271-OREN01000271.1-marine-metagenome-genome-assembly--contig:-NODE-271-length-78068-cov-4.568386_pt1 | contig 78068 bp, 72 predicted proteins | sample MGYA00248624_ERZ508555 | MGnify/ENA primary metagenome ERZ508555 (study PRJEB26222, sample SAMN06267773) | marine metagenome | isolation source: Saanich Inlet, British Columbia, Canada | place...
TATTCAGGCCGCGATGTCGGTTGTTCGAACCTGAGCGAGTCAGTTTGGGATCGATACAGAGTTTTTCCAGAACAAAGACTTCCATATTCACGTTCCCGAAGGCGCAACTCCCAAGGATGGGCCCAGTGCGGGGATCGGGATGTGCACCGCTTTAATTTCAGCTATTACAACAATTCCGGTTCGCTCTGATGTCGCAATGACTGGTGAGATCACGCTCCGTGGGGAAGTATTACCAATTGGCGGGTTGAAGGAGAAATTGCTAGCGGCCCATCGCGGCGGGATTACAACTGTAATCATCCCCAGCGAGAATGAGAAAGACCTTGTAGAGATTCCTAAAAACATCAAAAGTGGGTTAGAAATTGTGCCGGTGCGATGGATTGATGAGGTTATTTCGGTCGCGTTAGAGCGAGCGCCAGAGAACAGTTCGGCAGCGGTAGATGAAGTATCGACTGGGACTGCGGCCGAGGAAGAAGAAGCTTCCGGTAGTTCTGCGCGGACACATTGATAAGACTGAATGTCATAATACGAGCTTGTTAACGGAGTAAAGGGGTAGAAGATGAATAAAGCTGATCTAGTAGATGCGGTTTCTGCAAAAACGGGTTTAGATAAGCATCAAGCTTCAAGTGCATTGGAAGCCGTGCTCAGCACTGTGTCCGATGCGTTAAGTCAGGGGACCTCCGTTTCACTCGTCGGTTTCGGTGTGTTTTCGGTGAATGAGCGCGCCGCTCGAGTGGGGCGTAATCCGAGGACCGGGGAGAGTATCGAGATCCCTCCGGCTCGGGCACCTAAGTTCAAGGCTGGTAAAGGTCTCAAGGATGCCGTAAACTAGCGCGCCCTTCGGGTGCTTAGCTCAGCTGGCAGAGCGTCGCCCTTACAAGGCGAAGGTCGCAGGTTCGAACCCCGCAGCACCCACCAGGTTTGATAAATGCGCTCGAGTCAGGGAAATTATTTGGAGCGGTAGTTCAGTTGGTTAGAATACCGGCCTGTCACGCCGGGGGTCGCGGGTTCGAGTCCCGTCCGCTCCGCCATCTCCTTGTCCCTCGTTTTATACTTCCTAGACCCTCGAATTTAAGACGCTTTGGGGTATATTGAAGAAGATGAAAAATAGTTGATCAAAGGTGACTATTCTACTAATTCAGTTGATTTTTATTTTTAAGGCAGAACATGCTAACAGCTATTAAAGAACGCGCTTCAGGCTGGATTGCCTGGACGCTGGTCGCACTAATTTCTATTCCTTTTGCGCTATGGGGAATCAATTCCTATTTCGAAGGCGCTTCTAAAATTGTGGTAGCCACAGTCAACGGTGTTGAAATTGAAAAAACTGACTATCAGAGTTCGTTATCTGATCAACGCCGGATGCTTGTTCAAATGATGGGGCAAAACATTGACGCTGATTATTTTTCAAGCCGAGCTTTTAAGTTACAAGTTTTAGAGACCCTAATCGATTCGCGTCTTCAGGCAGAATACCTGCGGGATAGAGGTTTTCGGGTAACCGATGAACAGCTTTCGAAAAAGATCTCTTCGTTTTCGACCTTTCAAGTGGATGGCCAATTTGATTCCACTCGTTATGAGCAGCTCGTGCGGAATGCGGGTCTCAGCGTTGAAGGGTTCGAGCGCCAGCAGCGGCAACAGGGAGCGGTTGATCAGCTGAGAGCCGGTCTGAGAGGGAGTTCACTCGTTGTATCCTCGATGACCGATCGGGCAATCGAATTGTTATACCAGCGCCGTATGGCACAGTTCACGGTCGTCGATATTGCCGCTTTCGAAGACAGCTTGGTTGTGGGTTCGGAGGCGTCACTTGATGAGTTTGACGCTAATAAATCGTTGTATGTACAGCCGGAACAGATGCAGATCGAGTTTATCCGACTATCGGTTGATCAGCTTGCAAAACAGGCGAATGTGAGTGAGCTCGAGCAGAGGGCGTTTTATGACAATAATGTCGAGCGATTCACGCAGCCTGAAAGTCGAACCGCCAGTCATATTTTGTTGTCATTAGCTGGCGATGCCGCTGAAGATGTGGCCGATACCTTGGAGCAAGAGGCGAAACGTATTGCAGCAAGAGCAAAATCTGGTGAAGATTTTGCACAACTTGCCGAAACGTATTCCAAGGATCCTGGGTCCGCATCTCGGGGCGGAGATCTTGGCATCATTCGACCGGGCGCGATGGCACCCTCATTCGAGACGGTTGTTTTCGATCTCAAAGAGGGTCAAATTAGTGATCCCGTGCGTACCGCCTATGGCTGGCACATTATCCAAGTCACCAATATTCGCGAGAGCGATGTCCGTCCTTTCGACGAGGTGATGAATGAGATTAAGGCGATTCTTGAGCGGGAGTGGGCAGAAAACCAGTTCATTACTATGGCGGAAGATTTTCAGAATCTGATCTTTGAGCAGCCGGATTCCCTGAATTCAGCGTCAGATTTTCTCGGTACACCGATCGAGCGCAGCGACTGGTTCTCCAGAACAACTGGAGACGGCGTCGCCTCAAATGATCTTGTTCGTAAAACGGCTTTTAGCCCAGAGGTATTGGTTGATCGTTTGAATAGCGAGATGCTTGAGATAGGCAGCGACACATTCGTTGCGGTTCGGTTCGCAGACTTTCGTGAGAAACGACAAAAAGACTTTAATGAAGTTAAAGATCAGATTGAGCGCGTGTTAGCAGCGCGGCTTGCGGCTGATGCGCAAGAGGAATTTGCAGAAAAGTTTGTCGCGACGTTGGAGTCTGGTGAGGATTGGGACAATTTACTTGCTCTGGAAGGCTTATCTTCAGCTGACTTGCCTGAGGATTTGGAAAACACGACTGATGACGTTGCTAGAGCAGCTGCGAGAGTTGTTTATTCGGTGGGCGCGCCTAATCCAGGGACGCCGGTGTTTGGTAGCGCGCGATTGAGCGCTACAGACTACCTCATATATAAGCTCGATGAGGTCGTCGCGGGAAATATTTCACAGATCACCGGTGATCAAGTCAGCGAGGTTGAGGATTTAATTGAATCCCGCGTCGGCGAAGAACTACATGCTGGAATTGGCCGAGCGCTTCGAACGGCTGCCGACGTTCAGATTTTTGAAGAGTCTCTTTAGCACCTCTACAGCATCTGTTTTTTTGTCTTCAAGTCATGTCTCCTCTGCAATCCGAGAACTAATGCCGACGGTGTTGAAACCCCCGTCGACATAAGTAATCTCGCCCGTGATGCCTGATGCTAAATCCGAACACAAGAACGCCGCAGTGTTACCAACTTCTTCAGTTGTGACGCCTCGACCGAGCGGAGCTGTGACTTCGTAAAAATGTAGCATTTGCTTAAGGCCTTTAATTCCTGCGGCAGCGAGCGTTTTGATTGGTCCTGCTGATATTCCATTAACTCGAATACCTTCGCTACCTAAAGATTGGGCAAGATACCGGACATTGGCTTCGAGGCTTGCTTTGGCCAGGCCCATTACGTTGTATCCAGGCATTGATCGTTCAGCACCAATATAACTAAGGGTCAGCATTGCGCCCCCTTCAGTCATCATGCTTCGTAATGACTTAGCAAGTGCTGCAAAACTATAAGAGCTGATTTCATGCGCTGTTCTAAATCCCTCTCGAGTAACCGCATCGAGATACATGCCTTCTAATTCCTCGCGAGGTGCATAGGCTATCGAGTGAACAAGAATATCAAGATGATCCCAATGTTTAGCGAGTTCATCTCTCATTTCCGCAATATTGCTATCTTGCGAGACATCACAAAGGATAGTTTTGGCAGATCCTAGTTCCGCCGCAAATTTTTCTGCTCTTCCACCTAATTTATCGTTTTCATAGGTGAGTACCAGTTCAGCCCCTTCACGGGCCATAGACTGTGCAATACCCCATGCAATGGAGCGATTTGACGCTACCCCGGTAATGAGCGCTCGTTTGCCTTTTAGGAATCCCATGTCTCGCTTTGTCCTTGGTTAAAATAACTAGAATGAACGTTTTATCCGAACCGGCATAAAGAGTCAAAATTTTGCAATGCGCTCAATTGAGAAACAACTTTCTGTCTTTGCAGTATCGCGAAACGCTGATGATAAAGCAGCTCAGATTGCCCATGAACTCGGTGCAAAATTAGAAACTTCCGAAAGTGGCCTGTCAGGGCTAGTATTAGAGGTCTGGGAAGCAAGACTTGCTTTGCGCGATTATGACCGGCCTCGCACCCGTTCATTCTTTGTCGATTCTCAGATTCAGAGAAGGGTTGTTAGTTCCCGAGATCTTCTAGCCCGCGCCCTCGGTCAGAAATCAACTACAGTGATTGACGCGACAGCTGGATTTGGCGGCGATTCTTTTGATTTTTTACGACGGGGTAAGCGAGTTTTTGCTGTTGAAAGAATTAGCTTGATCGTTTTTTTGCTGAAGGATGCGATAGCAAAAATTGAGGATTCTGAAGAGCGGAAGCGAATCAGCGTGCTTGAAGCTGTGGCTCAAGATATCATTCCAAACCTGCCTTCCTGTGATGTCATTTTTTTGGACCCGATGTTCGAAGACGTTGAGAAAAGAAGTGCGAAACCTCGTAAAGCTCAACAATTATTGCGTTTGATTGCCGGTCCGAGCTCGGATTCAAATAGTCTGCTGGAAGTTGCCCGCGAGCATGCAAAACAAAGGGTGGTTGTGAAAAGACCGCGCCTTTCGTCGTCCTTAGGAGTAGAGCCAGATCATTGCTTTATGGGTAAATCGATTCGCTATGACGTATATTTTTCGAGGACAGCGTGAAAAAAGAACACTGGTTTTTCGCAGAACACATTCCGAAGTGCGGTATTGAGACCGTATTGTCAGACACCGAGGCAAGTCATGCCGTTCGAACGAGGAGACTTCGTATCGATGACCCCTTGATTATTTTTGATGGCAAGGGACTGTCGGCAGGGGCTCGGATTATAGAAATATCTCATCGCCCATTAAAAGTCCGTTTGCATATCGGCGAGAGAGATTGGTCTCCCAAAAAAACGCCAAGTGTTCATTTAGTTTCGGCACTCCCTAAAGGAGATCGCCAGAATACGATGATTGATATGGCAACTCAACTTGGAGTGGACGTGTTAACACCATTGGTGTGCGAGAGAAGTGTCAGTGTGTCTCGAAAGGGTAACCGGGATCGTTGGGAGCGGATAGTGATTGAGGCGTGCAAACAGAGCCATCGCCTCTGGCTGCCTACGCTTGCAGAAGAGTCTTCACTGGAAACATTTATACGGGATATTGATGAAGGCGCTACGGTTTTTGTTGGAGATAGTGACGGCGACACATTGGGAAGCTTCTCAAACATGTCTTTAAAAAAACTGGAAAAAGTATATCTGGTTATTGGTCCAGAGGGCGGATTTACTGTTTTTGAGCGCCAACTCCAAAAGCATGCTGGTTTTAAAATGCTATCGGTTGGCGATGGCATTCTTCGAACAGAGGCAGCAGCGGTCTCTCTTGTCGCGTCAATAATGGGGCTAGTGAGGCCGTCCTCCGTTATGTGAGATGACTGACTCCCCTTAAGGCATATCTGAGATTCGCTGTTGTCGCGCTCGAAATTCATCGAGATCCCGATTAAGTTGTTTAACTCGATCGGTTTCTTTTTGGACAACGTCAGTCGGCGCTCGCTCAACGAATTTGGGGTTTTCAAGTTTTGCCTGACACTTCGCAAGATCGGTCGATAGTTTTTCAATCTCGCGGTGCAATCGGGCCAATTCAGCGTCGCGATCAATAAGAGAGCCCATTGGGACCAGGATCTTTAATGCCCCCGTGAGGGCAGTGGCGTGGTCTCCATCTGGCTCAATGTCATCGTTAATCAAGCTCAGTTTCTCGAGTCTTGCGAGAGGTACTAACACCCATTCAAATTGCTTAATTCGCCACTGGTCTTGTTCATTATTAGTTTGAAGTAGGGCGGGTAGCATTTGCCTCGGATCAATATTCATTTCACCACGTATGTTTCGAACTCCGCCGATAACCGATTTCAACCACTCCATGTCTGCTAACGAATCTTCGTCAACGGTAAAGTCGTCACTGCTTGGGTACTTCTGATTGATAACACTGCTATTTATCTCATCATCTGGTTGCGTGATTCGCTGCCATAAGGTCTCTGAAATAAAGGGCATTAAGGGGTGCAGAAGGCGCAGCGAATTATCCAATATGGTCGTCAGGGTGTGACGCACCACATCTTTTTGCTCCGGAGACAATTCAGGACTCGCGAGCTGAATCTTGGCAATCTCAAGATACCAGCTGCAGTACTCATCCCAGATAAACGTATGAAGGGTTTGGGCGACTTGATCAAATCGATAGATGTTCATTGATTTTTCAACAGACTCGCAAACCTCAGATAATTTCGATTCGATCCATTTTTCAGCGACTCCTTTTGGCGCGTTTGATCCAGAAATTTTTGAAACAGATGATGTATTCATCTCAACAAAGCGTGCAGCGTTCCAGAGTTTGTTGCAAAAATTTCGAAAACCCTCTATTCGACCTAAGTCAAATCGAATATCGCGTCCTTGGGTTGCCAGACTTGCAAATGTGAACCTCAACGCGTCAGTACCAAAAGAGGGGATTCCATTTGGGAATTGTTTTCGGGTGGTTTGTGCGATCTGTTTTGCCATCTTTGGCTGCATTAAGCCAGCGGTCCGTTTCTCAACAAGTGTTTCAAGATCAATCCCGTCGATCAGGTCCAGTGGGTCGAGAACATTCCCTTTTGATTTAGACATTTTCTGGCCATCAGAGTCGCGAACTAGCCCGTGCACATAGACTTGATGAAAAGGAACGTCACCCGCAAATTTCAGGCCAAACATGATCATCCGAGCGACCCAGAAAAATATAATGTCAAAACCTGTTACTAAAACACTAGTGGGATAGAACGTCTTAAATTCTTCTGTAGGGTTGGGCCACCCCAAAGTGGAAAAAGGCCAAAGAGCTGACGAGAACCAGGTATCCAGTACATCTTCATCCTGGTGTAGATCAACTTCTTTGCCATGGTGCTCTGCGGCTTTTGCATTAGCTTCCGAAGCAGTCATGGCAACAAAAATATTTCCTTCCTCGTCGTACCAAGCTGGAATTCGGTGCCCCCACCAGATCTGCCGTGAAATACACCAATCTTGAATATTGTGCATCCAGTCAAAATAAGTGCGACTCCAGTTTTCCGGTACAAACGTTATACGACCATCCTCGACTGCCTCGATGGCAGGTTTAGCGAGAGGTTTGGTTTTTACAAACCACTGATCGGTCAGGTATGGCTCCACGACGGCTTGGGTTCTATCACCTCTAGGAACCATAAGCGTGTGATCATCTATTTTCTCGATGAGATTTTGGGCCTGAAGATCGCTGATGATTTTTTTACGCGCCTCCAAACGGTCCAGTCCATGATAAACGGACTGTGGGAGGTCAATGGCAGCGCTCGGGCTGAGAATATTGATCGGTTCAAATCCATGACGGTTACCGACTTCATAGTCGTTGAAATCATGGGCTGGCGTGATTTTTAGACATCCAGTGCCAAAATCTGGATCGACGTAGTCGTCGGAAATCACGGGTATTTTACGATCGGTTAGAGGAAGGCAAACACGCTGGCCAACAAGGTGAGCGTATCGATCATCGTCTGGATGAACAGCAACTGCGACATCTCCCAGCATGGTTTCAGGACGTGTGGTGGCGACTACAACGAACCCGGCTCCATTTTCAAACGGATAGCGAAGATGCCAAAGAGAGCCCTTTTCCTCTTCAGAAATTACCTCTAAATCAGAGAGGGCGGTATGAAGAATAGGATCCCAATTGACAAGTCGCTTGCCACGATAAATGAGGTTTTCCTGATAGAGTTTTACAAATACTTCTCTTACGGCTGTCGATAGGTCCTCATCCATTGTGAAGCGCTCTCGACTCCAATCAAGTGATGCACCCATTCGCCTTAGTTGACGGGTAATGGTTCCACCCGATTCACGTTTCCACTGCCAGATGCGGTCGATGAAGTCATTTCGTCCTAGATCGTGCCGGGTCTTTCCTTCCGAATTTAGTTGGCGTTCCACCACCATTTGAGTTGCGATGCCAGCGTGATCGGTGCCAGCTTGCCAAAGGGTTCTGTGACCTCGCATCCGATGGTAGCGAGTCAAAGCATCCATTATTGTGTCTTGAAATGCATGGCCCATATGAAGGCTGCCGGTTACGTTAGGGGGCGGTATCGCGATACAGAAAGGAGGGCCTTCTCCGGACGGCTTAAAGGCTCCCTGTTGCTCCCATGCTTCATACAGGGCTTGCTCTATAGCATGTGGATCATACGCTTTGTTTGTTTCTTCTTGGGTCACGGGTTGAATGTCTTCAAATGTTGGAGATTTAATCATTAATTGTCGCTCCACCATGGAGTCAAGCGACTTCGAATATCGGTCGATAATTTATTCCGTAAAGATTCTGGAAGCGACTCTCCAGAGTATGATGAAAGTCTTTTTTCAACGGTAACAACTAGTTCATCGACTAACTCAGTTAGATAATCTTGGTTGTCATCTTTATTGACATTTGTGAACTCAATTCCTGATTTTTTGGGATGATCATGACTTTTGTTTGCAGTATCGATTGATGTGTCGTTATCTTTCGTTTGTCCCGCTCCGGGATGCTTGAGCGCGGAAGCAACCTCTTCAATTAATGGTTCAATAGATTCCGTAGCGCTAGTTTTTGACTCAAACATATCTACGGTTTCAGGATCGTCATTTTCCGGGGTCAGATCATTGTCGATATCAATATTTTCCTGCGCACTTTTTTCAATCGCGCCTTCCAGCTTTGGCGACAGTTCAGTTGCTGAAGACCCTTCGCCAATGAATCTACCGAGCGATTCAAGCTGGTTGATCAGTTGATCTCGAATTTTATCGTGGCTCATAAGAGTCGACTCGGAACCTAGACTTTATGAGTGACAGGCTCGACGCCATTATCACGATAAAATTTGAACCGATTTCTTGCGAGCTGACGCTCGGAGTCATCGGTTCCAACAATTTCTGCAACTCTTGAAAATAGGCTAAAAGTTGATACCGGTGTATTTGCCATTGAAATTACAATTTCGGCAACATCGGGACTAGGGTCGTCACAACCTAATATCACCCGAACTAATTCATCGGTCTTGCCGAGTAATCCATGCGGGATAAAACTACTTGAAGAGAAAGTCCATAATCGCTCGTCCATCTGAGTCAATTGATCAGGTGTTTGACAGTAAAGATATACGTGCTTTCCAGACTGAAAAGCTTTCTCAGTGACTCGACAGGCAAGCGTATAACGCCCGTCAGGCGTATCACTGGAGGGAACATAAAAATCTACGCGGCAGGATGCCATAAATCAATCGCTGGCTCGGTTGATCAGAAAGCGAGTTAATAGCGAGACGGGTCGACCGGTCGCACCTTTATTTGCACCCGACTGCCATGCGGTTCCTGCGATATCGAGGTGAGCCCACTTCATGCTCTCGGTGAAACGAGCTAAAAAGCACGCGGCTGTCACGGCGCCAGCCGTGCGACCACCAATATTTGCCATGTCCGCAAATGGCGTATTGAGTTGCTTCTGATATTCTTTCCACACCGGCATTCGCCATGCTCGATCTCGGGCGTTTTCGCCACACTCTAGAAGTTCATTGGCTAACTGGTCGTCAGTAGAGAATAAACCCGTGGCTGGATTTCCGAGCGCGACCACACAGGCACCGGTCAATGTGGCGATATCTATGACTGCTGACGGACTGTAACGCTCAGCATATGTAATGGCATCACACAAAATGAGGCGTCCTTCAGCATCGGTATTGAGAATTTCAATCGTTTTGCCTGACATGCTGGTGACAACATCTCCAGGCTTGTTTGCGGCACCATCGGGAAGGTTCTCACTGCTTGGTACGATGCCCACGACGTTAAGTTTCAGCTTGAGTTCGGCAGCAGCTGTTAGTGCGCCAAAGACGCTTGCTCCGCCGCACATGTCGTATTTCATCTCGTCCATAGCACCCGCTGGCTTGAGCGAAATGCCACCTGCGTCAAAGGTGAGGCCTTTACCAATGAGAACCACTGGGGCTTGCCCGCGCTTTCCACCCTGATATTCCATGGTAATCAGTTTTGCCGGTTCACGACTTCCGCGAGATACCGATAATAACGCCCCCATTTTAAGGGCTTTCATTTTGGCTTCGTCAAGAACTTGGACTTTGAGCCCATGTGTTCTGACAAGTTTCTTTGCCTCGCCAGCTAAAAAACTTGGTGTACATAGGTTTCCAGGGAGATCGCTAAGCCGCTTTGCTAACGCAACGCCGTTACCAATTGCGTTTCCTTCACGAATACCTTCTTTAAGTAAAGGCTCGTTGCGAATATTTCCGCTTTGCAGAGAGACCCTCGCTAGAGAGCACTGGGCATCTTTGCGAGCTTTGCCTTTCATGGTCTTGAGTTGAATGAAGCGGTAACGTGCGTTATGAATGGCCTGCACAACAATTCGCGCTTTCGATTTATTATCAAGTCCCGATACACTGACTTCTGGGAGCGTGCTGACTGCGCTAATTGAGCGTGTCTTGCATAATTCGCGTGCCGCCGCTGATGCGGCTGCTGCGAAGTCATCTGCGTCGGGCTTGTCACCAATTCCCACTAACAATAATCTTTTAGCGTTGATACCCTGTGGCTTAGGAATTACGATGGCGCTTCCCGGTCGTCCGTTGAAGTCTCCTGAGTCTAAAATTCCTTCGACGAGTCGATTTGTTGCTTTTTCAATCTTGCGAACGGTTGCAGATTGCTCTGCCTTTTCATTAATTCCAATAATTAGACAGTCAGTACGAGTGTTTACAATATCGACAGAAGAGAGCTGAATTTTCATAAAGTCCTAGATTTGCAGTTGCGGTAAACGACTTGCGATGGGATCACAATGTCGATTCGCGTAAAATAGGGGTCTATTGTCCTAGTTAATTCATCGATCTGTCAAAGTTCAAATCCTCAGGAAGCCACAAACTCCATCCCATGATCCTGCGTAGAGCCCTAGCCCGAGAAGTTTTGCTGACGAGTAGCGCGGTAACTGCTGTCATCTTCAGTATATTTCTTGTGGTCAGGGTGTTGGGATTTTTACGACAGGCGGCAGAGGGAGTTATCCCGGTCGATAGTATTTTTCTACTCCTGTTCCTAAAGGTCATAGCCTATATGGACGTCCTTTTACCTCTTATGATGTTTGTGGCCATGTTATTGGTTTTAGGGCGCTGGAGTCGTGAGAACGAACTCACCATTATGGCGGCGTCTGGTTTTAGCCTTTGGTATTTGGCTCGACCGACGGCGTTTCTAATTCTGGTTGGGACTGTCATTGTGGGCGGCTTTTCAATTGTCGTGGGGCCGATGGCTGTCCGCGCGGTTGGCGCTCTGGAACATGAGCTTAAAACACGTACCGATATTGTCGGCGTAAGTCCGGGTGTTTTTACTGAGACGCGAGCAGGGCAAGGCGTGTACTTTATTGAAAAACTCAGCAAAGAAACTGATAAGTATGAGGGCGTTTTTGCATGGGGGTCCAACGGCGGGCAAGAAGGGATTGTATTGGCGCAAAGTGCGTATCGGCGCGCCGACTCCGAGAAAGGCAGCGTTTTTCTAGTGCTCGAAAATGGTGTTCGTTATGAAGGTGCGCCTGGCGATAGTGTTTATCGAGTGATTAATTTCGAACGCTATACATTGCGAGATAGGAAGATGGCAAGCGCACCAGTTCGGTACCCCCTGCATGGGTGGAAAACGACGAGACTCTGGCGTTCGATGGGGCCTTATGAGCAAAAAGAGATCGCTTGGCGAATTTCCAAAGTCATTGTACTGCCAATTTTGATGATTTTTGCTTTGAGCCTTGGAAGGGTTGAGCCAAGGAGTAATCGTTACGTCTCAATGTTTTCGGCTTTGTTGATTTATTTCACTTATACGAATCTAGTCACAATGGCATGCGCCCGCGTACCCGCCAGTGGTTTCTCTGCCTGGGTCTTGTTGGGCTGTATGCATTTAATCTTTGCAAGCGCAGCCGTGTATTTGTTGTGGTGCCGAACACGTGGGAGACCGGTGATTTCGCTACAGAGGATGAAGGCGGCGAAGGCCTGATTGCTGATGCGTTTGCTTGATCTCTATTTGGGCAGGATTCTTTTGAGTCAGATCTTGTTAGTGATGTCAGTGTTGGTCGGCATCTTTGCCTTCGTGACTTTTATTGACCAGGTGTCTTATTTGGGGACGGGGAACTATTCAGTCTGGGATGCTTTTCAGTATGTTGTGCTTAGCACCCCTCGGATCATTTATGAGATTTTTCCGATGGCTGTGTTAATCGGGGCCATTTTGGGATTGTCTTTGTTAGCGCTTGATTCAGAGTTGATCGTAATGCGAGCAAGTGGTGTATCGATCGGGCAGATTACTTTCGCGGTACTAAAATTAGGGCTGGCGCTCGCACTGCTTGCACTGATAATTGGCGAGTTTTTGACGCCTTGGTCGGAGACGCTAGCGCAACGTGGTCGTGCAGAAGCCCTTGAGCAAAACATTGAACATAAATCCAATTCAGGATTATGGATGCGTGATGGGAACACCTTCGTTAACGTGAGAGAGGTGCTTCCTGATCTCAGTTTGCGTGAAATTCGAGTTTTCCAGTTCGATAGTGTGAGTCAGTTGCGTGCATTAGTTCATGCCGAGAAGGGAACTTACAGAACGCAGTATTGGGATCTCAGCAACGTAAAACAGACGCTGATTGATGAAGATGGCTTTACCCAAGTGAGCGAATCACAGAAAGCACGATGGAAGACGTCGGTCACACCGCAAACGATGTCGGTATTTTTGGTCCAGCCTGATCAGCTATCTCTGATGCAGTTGCGCAAATACATTGCTCATTTACTGATGAATCTTCAAGATGCCCGAAACTTCGAGCTAGCCTACTGGTCAAAGCTCACGCTACCCCTCGCCACCGGCGTAATGCTTCTGCTTGCAATACCATTTGTGTTTGGGAGTATTCGTGCCAACAGTATGGGTCGAAATCTTTTTGTTGGCATTATGATTGGTATTATCTTTTTCGCGGTGAGCAAAGCACTTGGGTATATCGTTTTGGTTTACAACCTTCCGCCGCTTTTAGGTGCAACATTGCCTACGATGGGCTTTGCTGCGGCGGCGGGCCTTTTGTTTCGACGAATTCGCTAAAAGCTAAAGGTCTTTTTGTACGGCGCTATCCTAAAACACTCATTGGTTCGACGTAGTTATATCCTAGATCAATAGCCACTTCAGCGTTCGTGACTTGGCCATCGTGAACGTTGAGTCCGTTGCAAAGATGTGAATCCGCTTTTAATGCCTCGCGGAAACCGTGATTAGCAAGAGTCAGGATGTGCGGCAGCGTGACATTGTTCAAAGCATATGTGGATGTCCGCGGCACACCGCCCGGCATATTTGCTACGCAGTAATGCACAACATCATCAACCACATAAGTGGGGTCAGCATGAGTTGTGGCTTTTGACGTCTCACAGCAGCCTCCCTGGTCAATCGCGACATCAACAATCACTGAGCCTGATTTCATCGCGACTACCATTTCGCGAGTGACCAGCTTTGGTGCGGATGCTCCTGGAATCAGAACGCCGCCGATAACAAGATCGGCATCGAGCACATGTTTTTCGACAGCGTCGCGCGTTGAGAAAACCGTATGGGTTGATGTCCCGAATTGTTGCCAATGCGCTTCTATCACCTCAGGACTTCGATCAACGACCCATACTTCAGCGCCCATTCCCACAGCAATCGCAGCAGCGTGTTTGCCAACAACGCCGGCGCCCAATACCACGACTTTTGCTCGATCTACTCCGGGCACACCCCCTAACAGGATGCCACGACCACCATGAGGGTGCTCAAGGCAATGAGCGCCAGCCTGGATCGCCATGCGTCCCGCGACTTTCGACATTGGCGCGAGCAAGGGAAGCCCACCGTAAGGAGAGGTGACGGTCTCATAGGCAATACAGGTAGCCCCACTGCTGATGAGATCTTTTGTCTGATCAGGATCTGGCGCGAGATGCAGGTAGGTAAAAAGTATTTGACCTTGCCGCAGCATCGCCCGCTCCACAGCCTGAGGCTCCTTAACTTTCACAATCATTTCAGCTGATGAAAAGATATCTTCCGCCCGATCGATAATCGTGGCACCGACTGCCCTATATTCATCATCGATCGCGCCGATGCCCTCTCCTGCGCGCGTCTCGATCATCACTGAGTGCCCGTGACTGACAGCCTCCCGGACGCTGGAAGGCGTCATCCCAACACGATACTCGTGGTTTTTTATCTCCTTTGGTACTCCAATTTTCATTTTTGCCCCCCGGCTTTAGAAAATGATGGTCAAAATAGATTTGACCACTTATAAATAAACAGGCTTGTGAATAATCCTAAATTAAGCGACCTCTTGTGGGCGCATATCTTTGGGGTTAATACCTGCTACCGCCACTGGCGCTTTCATGGCATCTCTCCGGAAAGGCTCGCCGAGTTCTTGGTTAAGAACGACCTCTATGAAGGTTGTAACGTTCTTATTCATTTGCTCGTCAACGGCCGTTTTGAGAGCGTTGGTTAAGCCTTCCGCAGTTTCTGCTTTGACGCCTTTGATTCCGCAGGCTTCTGCCACTTTTGCGTACTCCACTCCAACGTTCAGTTCTGTGCCCACAAAATTATCTTCGTACCAAAGGGTGGTGTTTCGTTTCTCAGCGCCCCACTGATAGTTTCTGAAAATAATCATCGTAATGGGCGGCCACTCGTTTCGTCCACAGGCGGTCATTTCGTTCATCGAAATGCCAAAGGCGCCATCACCGGCAAAGCCAATGACAGGTGTGTCCGGGCAGCCGATTTTTGCACCCAAGATAGAAGGGAATCCATAACCACAAGGACCAAATAATCCAGGCGCTAGATATTTTCGACCCGCTTCAAAACTCGGATAGGCGTTGCCAATAGCGCAGTTATTGCCAATGTCTGACGACACAATGGCATCCTGAGGCATCGCAGCCATGATGGCTTTCCAAGCCTGTCGTGGAGACATGCGCTCGGGTTGGCTATCACGTGATCGTTGATTCCAGGTTGTGCCTGGATCATCGTCTTCGTGATCCATTTGACTGAGTTCATGGATCCAGGCTGATTTAGACTGTTTGATTTCTTCTTTACGAGAATCACGGTTTTGATCCCCCGCACTGCTGGACAGTTGTTCCGAAATTTGCTCTGCCACCTTTCGAGCATCTCCCTGGATCGCAACATCGACATTTTTGGTCAACCCGATTCTGTCGGCGTTGATGTCAACTTGAATCAACTTTGCATCGTTCGGCCAATAGTCAATCCCATAACCGGGTAAGGTCGAGAACGGATTTAACCGAGTGCCGAGGGCTAAAACCACATCGGCTTTGGAAATGAGTTCCATTGCGGCTTTTGAGCCGTTATAGCCAAGTGGCCCCGCCGCAAGAGGATGTGAGCCGGGAAACGCGTCGTTATGCTGGTAGTTACAGCAGACTGGCGCATCTAATTTTTCCGCCAGCTGGGCAGATGCGGGGATTCCGCCGCTCAGTACAACGCCGGCCCCATTTAAGATAACCGGGAATTTGGCGTCGGATAGCAGCTGCGCCGCGTTTGCAATGGCGTCAGCACCGCCTGGCGAACGTTCAATCTTGATCACTTGAGGCAGTTCGATATCGATAACTTGAGTCCAGTAATCGCGTGGTACATTGATCTGTGCGGGCGCCGAGCCTCGACGCGCTTTCTCGATGACCCGATTGAGGACTTCTGCCATTCGGGACGGATCTCGAACTTCTTCTTGGTAACAGACTAAGTCTTGGAAAATTGCCATCTGCTTGACTTCTTGGAACCCGCCCTGGCCAATAGTTTTGTTAGCCGCTTGAGGTGTCACGAGTAAAAGCGGCGTATGATTCCAATAAGCCGTCATTATTGGCGTAACAAAGTTCGTGATTCCAGGCCCGTTTTGGGCAATCGCCATGCTCATTTTTCCCGAGGCGCGGGAGTAGCCATCGGCGCTCATGCCAGCGTTGCACTCGTGAGCGCAATCCCAGAAACTGATTCCGGCCTGGGGAAATAGGTCAGAGATTGGCATCATTGCTGATCCGATAATTCCAAAGGCGTGTTCGATACCCTGCATCTGCAGTACTTTGACGAAAGCCTCTTCAGTGGTCATTTTCATGGGTGCACAGCTCCTGTTTTTTGGCGTTAAGGGATAAGATAAAAAGTTCTTGGCGTTTTGTTGATTCAGCTACCGCGTTCGCAGGGCGCTCTTGAAAAGCCACGTTTGACCGAACATTAGTCGATTGACAGTCCAGTCGCATAGGACCAGCGGGAAGGTCAGTGATATGCCAGTTGCCGGTCTAGTTGAGCCACGGGTGGTTGGGGAGAGGTTGCAAGCCCTGTTTGTAGTTAAGAGGCGTTTGACTTGTGCGAGGAATCTGAATTAACGATCGAGGCAATTTGTCGCACGCCGGGCTCGATTTTATCCACAGGAATTGATGAAAATCCTAGTCTGAGATACGCGCATGGACTTGGCGGGCGATGAAAGAAGACCTCTCCAGATTCAAAAAGCAGGCTTTTTGACAGGCATTTTTTCTGGAGATCATCGACATCTACTCCTGATGGAGACTGAAGCCAGAAAGACGACCCCCCTGTGGATGGGCTGATGCGCCAATTTGGCAGGTAGGTTGTAATTGCTGTTCTGAGCGTGTGCCAGCGATCACTCAGTGAATGACTCAATCGGCGAATTAAAGCATCATGGTAACCCCGCTTGAGAAACTGGGCGACGATGAGTTGGTTATTGGCTGGAGGATGTCGACTCATCAGTCGTCGTAAGACCCGAGCTTCGCGAATAAAATCTTCCGGCCCAGTCATGAATCCAACGCGCAGACCAGGTGCTAACGTTTTTGAGAGACTACCAATGTAGATAACGACACCGTCTTTATCGAGGCTTTTTAGTGCCGGAATGGGATTGCCATGAAAGTTATGCTCGCTTTCATAATCATCTTCAATAATAACAAATTGCTGCTCTTTGGCAGATTGGAGTAGTTGTTCTCGGCGCGAGCGACTCAGCGTGACGGTAGTTGGAAACTGATGGCTTGGGGTTAGATAAAGGCATTCGCAATCATTTAGATCGTTGCTTGGAATTAATCCCTCATTGTCCACCGGGATGGGTTTTAGTTTTGCGGTTCGCGATAGGAATATGTTTCGGGCATCCGGGTATCCCGGATCTTCGATGGCAACAGTTTTATGTTGATCAAGCAATAGATCCGCGATCAAAAACAGTGCCTGTTGAGCGCCGAGCGTCACCAGGATTTCATCGGCTTGCGCCCAAACGCCCCGCCTCGGAAGAATGCGAGTTTGGATTTGTTCGATAAGTTCAGGATCGTCCTGATCAATGCGATCAGCCGACCATTGCTGAATGGCGCCGACCGTGGCGGCATCTCGACAACATTCCCTCCACTCGTTTACGGGGAAAAAGTGGGAATCTATTTGACCGTAGATAAAAGGATATCGATAACTCGACCAGTCGGCGGGTTTGTTAAGATTTCGCTGCTGGGTGGGTGTGAAACGAAGTTTTTGTGTCCAGTCGATCGCTCCAAAACTACGAGCGCCTGACGGTGGGCTCATGACGCGGTCTCGCAGAATATCGTCACTTACAAAGTATCCGCTTCGCTCCCGTGCAACGAGAAATCCTTCATCGACCAGCCTCTGATAAACCAGAACAACGGTATTTCGGGCGACTTTAAGCTGGTCAGCCAGTTTGCGCCCCGACGGCATCGCGGTGCCAGGGGCAATCTGCCCATCTAATATCGTTCTGACGAGCATCTCCTGAATTTGATTCTGTAAATTCGTCCCACTATCACTGGATAGCTCGAATAAACGGTCAGGAATTACTGGACTCATCTTTGGCAAGGAATTGGTCCTATCGGAGTCGGATGGTTAGGATTAACGTGTTGATATCACATAAAAAGCCACAGTTCTAACGCGCAACTATATCAGGCGCTTTCAATCAAGGAAAAATCATGAAATACGATCCAGAATTCCTCGAAAACTATTGGATGCCGTTCACTTCGAACCGCGATTTTAAGGCAGACCCTCGCATTGTTGAGCGAAGCGAGGGCATGTATATGTACAACGATGCCGGAGATCGGATTCTAGATGGATCTTCCGCCTTATTTTGTTGTGCAGCAGGTCACAGTCGTCCGGAAATTGCAGAGGCGGTACACAATCAGTTGAAAGAATGCGCTTATGTGCCTCCTTTTCAGCTCGCTCAACCTTTAGCATTTGAGCTTGCCCGGCGTGTCGCCAAGCTCACTCCGGATGGACTTGATCATATTTTCTTCGGTTGCTCGGGTTCTGAAGCGATCGATTCTGCGATGAAAATTGTTTATGCCTACCACTATGCGAGGGGAGAAGGGCAGCGCCAGCGATTTGTCTCTCGGGAACGGGCATATCACGGCGTTAATATGGCGGGTGTCTCGCTTAGCGGCATGATCAAGAACCGTCAGGCGTTCGGTCCGGGTATTCCGGGCGTCGTTCACATGCGGCATACCTGGACGCCTGAGAACCGTTTTGTAAAGGGTCAGCCTGAGACGGGAGTTGAGCTCGCAGAAGATTTGTTGAGGATAGCCGCTAACTACGGTCCTGATACGATTGCAGCTTGTGTTGTAGAGCCGGTAGCAGGGTCCACAGGTTGCCTCGTACCACCCAAAGGATATCTTGAGCGAATCAGGGAAATTTGTGACGACCATGGCATTCTTCTGGTTTTTGATGAGGTGATCTGTGGATTTGGGCGAATGGGCACGCCGTTTGCGTCCCAAGCATTTGGTGTAACACCCGATATCATGACAATGGCGAAAGCGCTTACAAATGCTGCGCAGCCAATGGGCGCGGTTGCTGTGAGCGATAAAGTTTACGACACCATTGTTGATGGATCGCCGGATGGCGCCATTGAATTTTTCCATGGATATACCTATTCAGCTCATCCCGCTGCCTGTGCGGCTGGAATAGCGACCATGGAAATTTTTGAAAAAGAAAACCTTATCGAGCGCGCGGCGGAGTTGTCTGAGTATTTTCTTGATCAGGTGTTTGCGCTGAGTGATATTCCGATGATCACGGATATTCGGGGCTACGGGCTGTTTGCGGGCATTGATCTGGAGCCCATGGGTAATCCTGGCGTGCGCGGTCTTGATTTTCAGAAAAGAATGTTTAAGAACGGGCTTCATTTAAAGATGACTGGTGATGCAGCGTTGATTTCTCCACCATTGATTGCCGAGCGTCATCATATCGACAAGATTTGTGAGGTGATGAGGCAGACGTTGGCTGAATATTGACCTGATTTTTCGGGTTTACCGATATTCGATTCTTATATCGACTAAAAATAGCGGAGAATATTGGACCTTGGATTGATCTTGCACGTTAAGGTCTAGGTCGAGTTAGAATGAGGACAGCCAGTTTTGATTTGAAAAGCCGTTTGCGTGAGCCCCATTAATCTGGCGTTGACGAGAAGGCGAAGAAAGCTGAACTTGTTGGGTCCGGGACTTGCTTGTCAGGATCGGATATTTGAAATTTGTTCAACCAGTAGGAGGATATTGTGTCGGAACAGAAATTTAATAAGAGCCGTAGATCGTTCGTAAAGAAGACTGCCGCGGTGTCAACGGCAGCGGCCGTGGGACCGTGGATCGTTAGCCCCAAGGTGCTTGCCTCGTCAGGAGAGGTAAACGTACTCCTGTGGTCGGATTACTGCCCACCTGGATTCTTGAAATCTTTTAAAGAAAAAACCGGAATCACGGTTAATTTCACAGGAATCGGATCGAACGAAGAGATCATCAATAAGATGAAGGCGACCAAAGGGAAGGGCTTCGATGTTTGTAGTCCGACCAACATGCGCTCGCTCCAATGGGAGCCATTAGGCCTAATTCAGCCTATTGACTACGGCCGCATTCCTAATGTGAAAAACCTAAACCCGGCTATGTTGGCTGTTGGCGATACCGAATGGAACTTCGGTGGGACAGGCTCGCACTGGCTTCCGCAAATCTGGGGAACAGAAGGTGTGGCATGGCGATCGGACAAGTGGTCACCATCTCGTGCCGGCGAAATGCCAAGCTACGGCGATATCTGGAATAAGGATGTAGAGGGTAAGACAATGATGCGTCCGCATTCGGGTATGCTTGGCGCGGGTCTCTATCTTGAGACCACTGGTGCGCTGGAACCCGGAGCGATGCGTAACGCGTATTCTGATGAAGCGACCATGCGCAAGACGTGGCAGGTTGTGACTGATTTCTGCATCAAGAACAAGAGTCAAGTCAAACTCTTTTGGAACGATGCCGATAGTCAGAAAAATGGCTTCATGAGTGGCGGGGTTGTCGTTGGCCAGACCTGGGATGGTCCTCCGACTGTTCAGATGAAAGAGGGTAAGCCGGTGATCTATCGCGCACCGATCGAGGGCGCGCTCGCGTGGGTTGACGGCCTGACGATCTCTTCGGCCGCAGCAAACATCGATGAAACCTATGCATTTTTGGACTACTGTTTTGATCCAGAAGCGGCGGGCCGATCGATTGACGGTGGCGGCGTAGCAGATTGGGGCCAGCACGGCTATAACTCTGCGGTTCTTGGCGCTGATAAATACGCAAGCGCTGAATATGGCAAGTGGTTTAACGAGATCTATCCAGGCGATGCTTTGGGTAATCTATGGGCTTGGCCACGTGAGCCACAATGGTATGCCGACGTTCGTACGGAGTACCGCAATAAGTTTGTAAATGCTTAATTGATCTAAGCGCTGACCACCCTTGGTTTTTAAATCAAGGGTGGTCATTCTTTCCAAATTGTCTGGCGGCGCTTGATATAGCGGCGCCATCCATCTTTCTGACGAGACTGACTCGATGAGTGCGGATGTCCAACTCGATAATGTGTGGGTAAAGTTTGGGGATTTCGTAGCGGTTCGTGACGCGAGTCTAACGATTCAGGGGGGCGAGTTTTTTAGTTTTCTTGGTCCTTCTGGATGTGGCAAGACAACGTTATTGAGGGCGATCTCGGGTTTTCAACACCCGAGCACGGGTCGCATACTAATTGGCGGAAAAGATATGTTTGGGATTGGTCCGAACCGGCGACCAACTGCCCTTATTTTTCAAAACTTAGCGCTCTTCCCTTTAATGACCGTTTGGCAAAACATCTCTTTTGCGCTCGAAGTCAAAGGGATGGATAAACGAGCCCGGCGGAAAAAAGCCGACGAACTTCTTGAGCTTGTCGCATTGCCGGGTCAAGGGGACAAGATGGTAACGGAGTTATCCGGCGGCCAAAAACAGCGAGTCGCCGTTGCGCGGGCACTTTGTGCGGAGCCCGAAGTGCTTCTTCTTGATGAGCCTCTGTCGGCACTCGATCTTAAACTTCGTCAGCACATGCGTACAGAGCTCCGAGCTATTCAGCAACGAGCGGGCATTACGTTCATTTATATTACTCACGATCAGGGTGAGGCCCTAACGATGTCGGACCGAGTGGCGGTCATGCGTCAGGGCGTAGTTGATCAAATTGGCGATGGTACGACCGTTTACGATCATCCGGAGACAGCATTCGTCGCCTCTTTTGTTGGGGAAAACAATTCTTTTACAGGTACGGTGACGGAGATCACGGATGGCTTGGCCTATGTTCAGACAGAATGCGGCCTCATGCGATCCCGAACGTCTTCGGCGGCGCCTCTTAGAAAAGGCGATGATGCGGTGGTTTTTGTTCGTCCCGAGTCCATCCATTTTTGTGGAGACGACACGCGCAGGGATGAAAATGGCCTGGTCGCAACGCTGGCGCATCAAGAGTTTGAGGGGCATTTTTGGCATTTGGCACTCAAGACAGAGTCGGGCCACGACATTCGCATGTCGGTAATGAATGATGGTAGATCGGAGGTTCATGAGATTGGCGCGTCGGTCTCCGTTGGGTTTTCAACCCAAGGCGCGATAGCTCTTGCGCCTGGCGAACTTGCAGCTGATTAAGCGTTGAGTAAATAGTCATGCGGAACTGGCTTCGGACTTTTCTAGCGCGAAACGGAATAGGCCTCTCAGTCTATCTGCTGGGTGCTGTTGCGCTTTGGGTTATCGTGATGATCATTCTCCCGCAGTTGTTTATGCTGGATTTTTCGTTCAGAAATAACTGGCAGCAGATAGATCCGTCGCGTATGGGCGGCCCTGATGATGTCTACACGATGGTCAACTATCATTTTCTTGCGTTTGGCAGTCCTAATAACCCAGACCCATTTAATGTCGTCGATGTCACCGTGTTTTTTCGCACGATTGTTGCAGCGATTTGTGTAACCCTCTTTGATTTAGCATTGTGCTACCCAATTGCCTACTATCTTGCGCAGGTTGCCCGAGGCGGAAAAGCTCGACTGTTGGTTCTTGCCTTGATCATTCCTTTTTGGGTGAACGAATTGCTAAGAGCGTTTGCTTTTCGGATTCTTTTTGGAGAAGAGGGAACGATCAACGCAATTTTGATGGGGATTGGGATCTTAAGTGACCCGATTGATTTTGTGAGAGAGGATGTCGCCCTATACGCGGGCCTCGGATACGCCTATATCTTGTTGATGATTTTCCCGATCTACAACGTTATTGAGAGTCTCGACAAGAATCAAATTGAAGCCGCACGAGATCTGGGATCGTCTTGGTGGCGCATTCATCGCCGAGTCGTGATTCCGTTTGCCAAGCCGGGAATAACTTCTGGTTGCACGATGGTCTTTATGCTCTCAGCAGGCGCGTTGGCAGCCCCCCAGATTTTGGGTGGCCCCAGCAGTCTCTGGTTTACTCAGATTATTTATCAGTGGTTCAACACCGGCAGCAATTGGCCTCGTGGATCGGCTTATGCCATTGTGTTGATGTTGACTTGCGTCCTGCTCGTTTTAATCCTAATGAAGTTATTTAAAGTGAAAATTGGAGAGATTGGCAGATGACGTCCGGGAGTGTAATGAGGATAGCAGTGGGCTTTTATATCCTGCTTTTCTTTTCCTATTTATTCGGACCGCTGTTGGTCATGGCGTTTACGGCTTTTAACAGCTCGGAGTTTCCATCAATCTCACCATGGAACTGTTTTACAGATGAGTGGTTTGAGGTTCTTGTAAAAGATAACCAACTAATGGGCGGGCTCAAGAGCAGTCTGGTTGTCGGATTCGGAGTTGTTTTGTTGGCAGTGCCGATTGGATTAGCTGCTTCTCTTTTGATTACGCAACTTAGAAGTCGAGCACGATCAGTGGTCTATACCATTGCGATATCGCCTATTCTTGTGCCTGGCGTTGTGCTGGGAATATCCACACTCGTTTTTTGGGAGCGGGTGGATCGAGTCGTACTTGGCGCTCAGGATGGGTTTTTTTACGATGGTTACTTTATGACGATTATTGGCCAGTCGACATTCATAGCCGCTTATTCAATGCTCGTTTTTTTGGCGAGATTACAGCGGTTTGACCCAGGTCTTGAAGAAGCTGCGCTTGATCTAGGGGCGACTCAAACTCAGGTCTTCCGCAAGATTTTATTACCTTTTCTGAAGCCGGCCATCGGCTCTGCTGCGGTCCTCGCTTTTCTTGCATCATTTGAGAATTACAACACCACGGTCTTTACGATTGTCTCCGAGAGTACATTAACCACGGTGCTTGCGAGTAAAGTGCGATATGGGATAAATCCGTCAATCAGTTCACTGGCTGTGATTATTATTGCGCTCACATTAATTGCGGCGGTTGTGCATGAATTTCTCAAACGCAAAGAAGAGCGTCAAGCAACCGCCGAGGCGTTGATTACCAATCCAGCGGTTATAAAAGCGAGCCGAAGCAGAAGACCGTGGGGACTGCCCATTGGCGCGTTAACCGCAGTTTTGTTTGTTGGCGTATTGGGCAGTCTCTGGATGGGTCGAAATTATGACGTCGATGAGTGTAAAGTGAGAGTTACTGAGGAAAATCGGGTCAAATTCGAGGCGCTCAAGCAACAACGACTGGCTGAAGCAAAAGCTAAGCAATTGAGTTCGTCACAGGGCCAGGACAGCGCAGTTGATTCAAAGCAATCCAGCGGGCAATATCAAAATATATTTGCGCCTAGTAATCTGGGGCAGCAGATAGAATCAGATTCAGGCGCGGAGCCCCAGTCTGAGACAGAAGCTAAAGATGCTAAACAGTATCAAAATATTTTTGCACCGACTAATCTAGGGCAACAGGTCGAATCACCCTCAGACAGTGACTGAGCGCTTTATTCGAGACGCTGAGAAGCCAAAATAATCGAATGATTAAAACGACTTGTATTGGCGCCTATCCCAAACCTGATTTTGTGGATCTTCCAGATTGGTTCAACGGAGTGGACGGAACCGATACCTCTCATCCGACTCGGGAGTGGGCGCAGGCGATGGCCACAATGGGCGCTAATGCGGCTGACGTAGTTCAGAGAGGGGTTGCACAGGTACTGGCCGATCAAGAATCAGCGAAAATCGATATTCCGACTGATGGCGAAGTGCCTCGAGAAAATTATATTCATTATCACTGTCGACATCTTGACGGTATTGATTTCTCGAATCTGACGGAAAAATCTTTGCGTAATGGCGCATATAGCGCTCAACTGCCTACAATTGTAAGCGCAGTTAAATCGATCAATCATTTTCTTGTTCGTGACTGGCAGCGGGCACAAAAACTAACGGAGCGACCGGTAAAGATCACCATGCCGGGCCCCATGACTATTGGCGATACAACCGTTGATGCGTTTTATGGTGATCCACAAAAAAGAGGCGCTGACCTTGCGGATGCGCTCAATAAGGAAGTGATCGCGCTTGCAAACGAAGGCTGTCAGCATATTCAGATTGACGAGCCTTTGTTTGCTCGAAATCCTGCTGATGCGTTAGATTTTGGCTTTGAAAATCTTGAAAGAGCTTTTTATAAGGCGCCCAGAACAGTGACTCGAACGGTGCATATGTGTTGCGGTTATCCAGACCGACTGGATAGCGTAGAGTATCCGAAAGCGGATCCTGAAAGCTATGCGCTGCTTGCAGGCTCAATAGAGGATTCGTGTATTGATGCGGTTTCACTGGAAGATGCGCACCGACAGAATGACTTATCTCTGCTGAATTCTTTTAATCAGACGACCGTTATTCTTGGTGTGATAGCAATTGCTAGCAGCAAAATAGAGACTGTTGACGAAATTGAGGAGCGGCTTCGCCTGGTACTCAATCATATTGATTCTGACCGTCTAATCGCGGCGCCCGATTGCGGTTTAGGACTCTTGGGTCGATCTTTAGCGCTCCAGAAACTTTCCAACCTAGGTCAGGCGGCTAAAAGAATTTAGCCGGTATCGGGTTTTGGAATATTCTTTTATTAATCGTTTTTTAAAAGGTCGGGCGCGTGTGCCCGCATTCTTTTTCAACATAATCGTAGGGCTTATCGTTGGTACGTGTTTAGTCTCCTGCTCACAAGATGTGTCAGAGAACCCTGCGGGTTCAAGCTTTGATGATCAGTTAAACATTAAAGACGAGTCTCGTCAGGTCAATGGGGTTGCGCTAGATTTGGAATGGCGCGTAGACGTCATTCAGGCCGCAAGCGCTGGGCAGGTGCCAAAAACTAGTGAAAATCCCGCCTCATCAGAATCAGACCAACTATTGGTCCGGGCCCAACAAGCTTTATTTGGGGACCTGAACGAGATTCGCGAACGCCGCCTTCTCAGAGTTTTGGTAGCGTTCGGTCGAACTAACTTTTTCTTTGATAAAGGAATGCCACGCGGATTTGAGTATGACCTGCTCATGGAATATGAAAAAGAGTTGAATAAAGGAATTTCTTCGCCAGAGAAGAAAACCAAATTGGTTTTTATTCCTGTGCCGTTTGACCAAATTTTTATCCGTTTATTGGCAGGTGAGGGTGATATTGCAGCTGCCGGATTGACAGTCACTGACGAGCGCTTGGCTAAGGTTAGATTCAGTGACCCTTACATAAAGAATGTCAAAGAGATCCTGGTCGCCAGTAATCAAGTTAATGAAATTTTGAGTCTCGATGATCTGGCTGGCAAGACCGTTGGTGTGCGAAAGGGTTCAAGCTATGTGGATCATTTAAACGCGCTCAATGATCAGATGATCGAGGCAGGAAGATCTGGGATAGAGATTCTTGAGGCGGATGAGCGTCTGTCAACTGAGGATATTCTTGAGATGGTTGATTCAGGATCGATCAAGTACACGGTCGCAGATAATCACATTGCGTCAATTTGGGGTGAGTTGCTTAAAAATATTAGGATTTATCCAAATATTGCCGTTAACTCGGGTGGGCAAATTGCGTGGGCCGTGCGACCCGCAACACCAAAACTTCTGGAAAGTCTAAATCGGTTTGTAAGGGAGAATAAGAAAGGATCGTTGCTGGGCAATATTTTATTTACCCGCTACTACAAGAAAAACAGATGGATTACAAATCCGGTGTCGAAAGAGGATCGGGCGCGTCTGACAGAAATGCGAAGATTGTTTGAAAAGTATGGTGCGGCTTACGAGATTGATTGGTTGAAGCTCGTGGCTCAGGGTTATCAAGAGTCGCGCCTTGATCAGTCGATGAGAAGTAGCGCAGGCGCCATCGGTGTCATGCAGTTACTTCAGAGTACGGCCTCCGACAAAAGCGTTGGAATCGATGATGTGACGACGCTGGACAATAATATTCATGCTGGCGCTAAGTACATGGCACACCTGCTGAGTCGCTATGTCAATGATCCAGGCCTTGATCCGGCGGTCCGGATGGATCTGGCTTGGGCGTCTTATAATGCGGGTCCAAGCAAGATTCGGAGACTTCGCGCACTGGCAGGGGATCGCGGCCTCGACCCTAATAAGTGGTTTGCTAATGTTGAGGTTATTGCCGCGGAGAAAATAGGGCGAGAGACGGTCGATTATGTCCGAAATATAAATAAGTACTATCTTGCATACAAAATGTACTTTGATGAACTTCAGGCCTCTTCGGCGACGACACATTAGTCGTTCGGATTTTCCCTCGCCCAGTCAGCCTCTGTTGGGGTGAAGTAATCATTAATGTTGGCTTCCGTGTTGTAGCCAAATACGCCTTCGAGTTTAACCAAGATTCTGAATGTGAGATCATGGTCATAATCCGAAGGAAAGTGGATCGCAGGTTCAACTTCCCAGAACAGCCAGTCCCGATCTGTTTTGCGCCGGTATCGGGTTTTGAATACCGCATCGAAAACCTCGAATTCAGGCTTTTGTCTGAAATAAAACTCTAGATCATAGGCCAGCGCTGCTGGCTTTTTATGATCTAAGCGTTGATAGAGGCTAAAAAACTGGTCATAGCACCATCCGCCGTCGCATTCATCGGGGTTATTTTCGTACCAGCGAAGAACTGAAATGGGTCGAAAGAATAGGTTTTTGCCGATGACGCGGTCGAATTGTGCCTCTCCTCGGTATTCAAACCTGCTCTTAGTAAAGTAGTAAAAAGAATTCGTCAGGCGCGGCACCCAAGCGCTTGCGGTGTCAAATATTTTGGTGTGGCGGGCTCTGCCATAAAGCTGATACTGACTATCTCTTCGTCTAATGCCGAGGTCAAAACGAACTGTCTTTAGCGCCGTATCCCGCCTGCTTCTGAATTGAAGGCTGACGTTCTGTTGATCCTGAGTGTCAGGCCCTTGGCTTTGCTCGTTTTCATCATCGCCAATAACCAGAGATATTCTGTTTTCAGTGTTGGGTAGTGATAGTCTTGCCCTGACGCGCAATCGAATTTTCGATCCTTCGTTTTCATCATACTGTCCCTGAATCCAGCCGCGGATACGCGTTTTCTGTGCATCTTCATCCGCCTGTGAATTAGAAAAGAAGCCGTCGATTTTATTTGCAGTGCCGAGAACCCACTCAGACCAGTCCTCATGAATTTCTTCTATTCTGTCTGGCGTTGGATTTGCATCATCTGCCGCAGCGATTGAAGCTATGGCGCTGAGGAAGCCAATCAAGATCAGTTTGATAATGCCTTGAATGTTCAATTTTTGAGCGAGAATCATTACTGCGCGTCCATTAGCCAATTACCGTCGACGTTACAAAAGCCGTAGTTTGTTACAACCCGTTGACTCTGCTGGATCGTGTCGATTTCAAGACCCCGACAATCAAGATCGTTCTTTTTATAGTCACTAGTGACTATAAGGGTGCTGGTGGTATCTCCTGATTCGCTAATCCAAGTGCTGCTTTCTGTTGAGACATCGTCATCTAGCTTTTCTGAAATAGCCTCCAGCAACGAATCAAGGTCGCTGGCGGCTAACTCAGCAATAATCGAATTTCTGAGGAAGAGTGCGTTTTGTGCGTATCCGATTGAAGTTAGCGTCATGAGAAGAGATAAAACGATCAGTAAGTTTATTTTTCTGGTTTGAGTCATTAGGATTTGCTAGATTCACTTTCAGGGCTTGAGGCTAATGCGGCTGCACCCGCCGCGGCGATTTCGGAACTAACAGCTTCTACAACCACTCTTTTTGGCGCAAACTTGATACCCGCCTCTGAAAACGCAGACTGTATTTCAGCGTACGCGATTCGACGGATCGCCCACTGTTTCCCTGGCTTTGTTGAAAACTTGCACCGCACGACAAAGGCAGAATCATCCATTCTATTAACGCCCTGAGATTTTAGTGGCTCAAGAAATTCAGATCCATGCTCGGGATCGTCCAAGAGCTTTTTGCCGATTTTCTTTATGAGTTTTCGAACTTTTTCAACGTCTTCTTCGAACGGAATTCTAAGCTCGAATTTCATGATCACCCAGTCGCGGCTAAAGTTCGTCAAAGTGCTGATTTGACTGTACGGAACCGTATGAATGGGTCCGTTGTGATGACGTAACTGCATCGAGCGCACGGAGATACTTTCGACAGTTCCCGTGTTGCCACTGACATCAATATATTCGCCTTTTCGGAATGCATCATCGACAAGAAAGAAAACGCCTGAAATGATATCAGCCACGAGATTCTGAGCGCCAAAGCCAATTGCCAGACCTAAAACACTGGCAGCGGCTATTAACGGCCCGATATCAACTCCAAGACTCGAGAGCGAGATCATCGTTGCCACAGTGATGATTGTGACCAGTAGAAAACCGCGCAGCAGGGGCAGTACTGTTTCAATTCGAGTGAGCCCTTGCCCGCCGTGATCACCGCCCGCCGATGAGTCTGCACCATCTTGGTTATTCTGCTGGGATGTGATCCAACGTTTTGCAAGATTCCATATGAGATTAGCAATAATAATTGTCACGATCACTTGGGTCACGGCACCACTCACTCGCTCACCAAGGCTTGATCGGGTCATCTCGACAACGTCGATTCCCCATATTCGACCTAAGAGCATGGCAGCAGTAAAGAGCAAGATCAGGCGCGCGAGTTGCACAATTCCACCGCGGGCACCCACTCGAGGGATGGATTCGGCATCTTCTGTGCTGGTATTGAGCCCCCACTGCCGTATTAATGGACCGATCAAGCCCACTGATAAAGGTGTACCGACTAACAGCAGAAGGAGCGTTTTAAGAACGGAATTAAAAACGTTATCTATATTCAAAGCGAGTGCGCTGAAAATACCGATGGCAGTAAGCGCGACAATAAGGGCTGTTCCAATAGCTGGCCAGATAGCACTCAGCAGCTTTCTGGCTAGCCCGGGTGGGTTTCCTGATAAGAATAATTTGGCGATGGGCGAACGAATTCTCCACATCACAAATATAATCAACCCCATTATTGAGAGGCCACCAAAGCTATTTGTGAGCTGGATAATTGACGAGACGTCAATTATCGAAGAGATGCCGCTAAGGTACCCAGAGAAAAAGTAAAGCGCTATTGCGTAGATAATAACGACGTTTAAATGCCGGCTTATTATCTTTGAATCTGTATCATCAAGTGAAGTTAATCGGGCATCTGATCTATTCGGTGAAAAGATGCAGTCGGCGGTTTTTATCAGGGCCCACGCGCTGAAAATACCCGCGATAATGCTCAGCATCAGTATGCGATTTGGCTCGTAACCTTCGTATACGACGATAAAAGCGAGATAGGCCGTCACGGCAAAAATAAAAGGATGCATCAGGTCATACAAGAGAATCAGGAAACGTCTCGCTAGTTTCTGGGGAAAGTTTTCGGTTCTGGCTTTTGTGAGAGATACGTAAATGACCCGCGTCATTTTTTTGCAGAGGCGCTGACCTATCCATCCAATTAAAATAAATAAAGCGATTGCGAGAAAAACAATCGCTAGAAATCCTTTTTCTCTACCGGGCGGAGTCATTGCTTGACCAAGAATGGAGGGTAACGTGAGCAGCTTGGGAAGATCATGAACTCGATTTTCGAAATTTGAACGAAAATGATCGGTGAGCTGGCTCAGTTCAGTAGCTAGAGGGCTGTGGTTTTTTTTGTTTTTGGTTTCGGTTTGAATTAGATTCCAGACGATATCCCGCACCTCTTTATCGCTCAGTCTCGCTAGTAGCTTCTCTCGATCCTCCGCGCTTACTGAGTCATCTAGGACTGTCGCTTCAATAGGGGTTTGGCTCTGAGCGGCTACGGGTTGAGTGCCGAATAAACTACTGACGATCAGGAAAGGGAGTATCCGCATTAATGACAAAAGATATTTCGAGAGCGGTAAATATGGCATTAGTTTGTCCTCATCATCTGTGCTGACTTGTACATCGGTCTTCTACTTGAGCAGTATGCGATTTCTGCGCGGGATCCAAATTACGGCCTAATCATACACGGGGTTTAATTTCAGACTTTTTTCTAGAGGATTATTTTAACAAATAAGAGATCCCTAAAACGAACAAAAGTCTGGCAATTCGATAGTCCTTGTTGTTTAATTGCATCACAAGTACAGGGGAATCGAATTAAAGATGATTTCGGCGTTCACAAGAAAAAGGATATTCAAAAGATGAAATTCTTGAAGATTTTTGCAGTTTTGGGGTTAATTAATGGAGACGTTCTGGCGGAAAGTGATATTGATCCGGAAGCGCTCGCTAAGCGCTCTCTCAGTCAGCTTGCCAACGCTGAGGTGATATCGGTCGATGGCGCCGTATCTGAGGAGGCGGTATTGAGTCAAGGGCTCAAAATACGATCGCATCGAGAGGGATCGATCCTTCTGAGTCGGTCAAGAGGATTCATGTTCTCCAGATCTGGCGCGCTGGTTAACCAAGTCGTTTCCTATGATGGCTCAACGGTGTATGGGGTGGGCCATACGTCGAAAATTTTTGTCTCCGTTCCCGTTTCAGGAACCAACGACGAAGTAATGGATATTTTGACTTCGCAGGCTGGTGCTTACCTTCCGGGTCGGGACCTGTTTTATGCAGATGTCGCTGAGGAGTTATTGGCTGAGGTTTCAGAGTCGCATTATTTGGGATTAGCTCCGATAAACGGTGCCGCCTGTCACTATGTTGTGATGAGAGGCCCGGATGTGGACTGGCATTTGTGGATGAATGAGCATGATCTGCTGCCATGCAAGTACATGATTACATCAAAGTGGATGGCCGGCGCGCCTGAGTTTGAGATCACATTCTCAAACTGGGATTTAAACCCTGCGATCAGCGATAGCAGCTTTACGCTGAGTGCGCCCGAGGGATATGCGCGCGCTAAATTCGTAGATATGCAGCCTGAATACTAATTTAGAGGCTTATGATTTGGCTGCCAAGCCAAGGAAAAAACGATGAAATTATTTAAATACTTCGGGGCAGCGCTTCTCGGCATCGCGCTATTGATGACACAATCGGTTAACTTTTCAACGGACAATAATCTTGTCTGGGTGAGTTTAAATTTTAATGGCGCTGAAGCAAGCGAGGATCGGAGGGTTGCACGTCGCACATCCCGAAGAACAGCGAGTCGCCAGTCTTGTGGCTCGTCGTGGTGCTAATTTTTAAGAAATGGATATTGGATATGATTATGCTCTTTAAGATCTTCAAACCGCTCGGTAAGGTGTCAGCGGTTGCTGCGTTGATATTGTTAGGTTCTGTACAGGTCACGTTTAATAGTCAAGAGTCGCAGGGGTGGGTTGCCACTTCTTACAGTGAAGCGGCGGCCGACAGCAACCGCCGGGTGGCAAGACGTACGTCTCGTAGAACCTCGAATCGGAATTGACTCACACAAGGCACGGCCATTTTTGTGCCCGTTATCAAAATCATGGGTAAAAATTTATGACTTGCAATTGGAAGGAGTCGTCTATGAAGAAGATTATTTTAAAGATTGTTTTTGCGGTAGCAACTGCGTCAATTGTGCCGATGTCAGCGGCAGTTAATGCCCAAGAGCCGAGCGCTGAAGATTTAGCGAAGGCGGCACAAAACCCAATCGCCTCGATGATCAGTTTGCCGTTTCAGAACAATACCAACTCGAATTTTGGACCTGAAGAGAAGACCCAGAATATTCTTAACATTCAGCCGGTATGGCCTTTTTCTGTTGGGGAGAACTGGAATCTTATTACCCGAACAATTATTCCGGTGATGTCCCAGCCTGCACTGACCCCAAATGGAGAGCGCACCAGTGGCCTTGGCGATATCAGCTTTTCAGGCTTCCTATCGCCTAAGGTAGCGGGAAAGTGGATTTGGGGTGCGGGCGGTGTCGCACTGTTGCCGACGGGTGATACTGAATTGACCGCGGACAAATGGGGTTTAGGGCCAAGTGTTGTTGCGTTAACGTTTGATGGCGCGTGGGTTTATGGTGGATTAATTAACAATATCTGGTCAGTCTCGGGATCGGGGAATAATGACCTCAACTTATTTACGTTGCAGCCCTTTATTAACTACAACCTGCCCGGGGCGCGGTATTTCACATTCGCGCCCATTATCACTGCCAATTGGGAAGCCGACAGTGGTGAGCAATGGACCGTGCCGTTAGGCTTAGGTTACGGCAAGATATTTAAACTGGGCAAGTTGCCGGTGAACGGCCAGATGAGCCTCTATCACAATGTTGAGCGACCGACCAATCAGGCGGACTGGCAATTACGGCTCCAGTTGCAGTTCATGTTTCCTCGGTGATTGAATTAATCCGCGATCGTAATGGTCGCGAGCGAGCCGACTGCGGTTCTTATCTCATCAATTGTCGGTATGCCACGCTCATCCGGCTGGGCGTAGACGCCACAGACGAGCGCCGTTACTGGTGATTGTGAGTCGTTTGATAGTTTCATATAGTAATTCAGATTTTGAGGACCGCCTTCGGCTCTGGCAAGCCAGGTGCCTGAGCCAATGCTTACTCCGATGCTCACTGAAGTCGCAACATCATATGGTAGTGAGGCTGTTTGATCACGCCGACGATATTCTTTAACTACGGTAAAGGCTGTAGGTTGTAAAGTGGCGGTGATTTTCATTTCGGCTTTTGGACGTTTCGTTGCGAAATAGCAGTAAGGCTCGTAGGTATGCTCGATCCGGCTCATCGCCTGGCCGCGTTGCATATAGACTTTGGAGTTGCCGCTTTCGATAGTCAAAGGTTGGTTGATAGCAACCGACGATCCCTCAGGTACTTGCGTGGAGCTTGTGTAAAAAGTAACAGAACTGGTAAGCGCAATAGCGGTTACGGGTGTAATGCAAAGGAGAATGGCGACTGTTTTTAAAAAATCTGGTTTGCTTGTCATGACTTTGCCTCATTTGTACAAAAAAAGTATGACGCGATTGTAATTTATTGATCGTGAAGATCATCACAAATACAAAATTTCGAGAATTAATAACCTTTTTTTTAGTAGGATTGGCACTTATCCTTGCAGGGTGTGGCTCGGGTAGTTCTGAGTCCGGTCTAGACGATAAAAGTTGCTCAAATCGAAAAATCTTTGACGGCGATCTGTATACTTTTACGAAAGGAGAGGTGGAACTCTTCAGGCCGGCAGGGCCGGCGGACTTCGATCAGTTTTGCGAAATTAACGAACTACCGCAATGACTGTTTATTTAATCAGAAAAAATCGACTCATCATTGAAAATGAATAGCCGTTTACCAGTATGGACACTGCTGTGGATTTGTGGGGGTCTCCTGATGATGTCGGGGAGTGCGTTTAGTGGCGAGTCAGCCGAGCCAGAGCCTGCGGCAAAGGAAAAGCCATTTTTTGTGGTACCCCTGTTAACGAGTAATCCAAAAATGAGTACGTCTTTGGGTGGTGTGGCTGGATATTTGCATCAATTTGATTCCGAATCGACACCCTCAATGTTCTCCTTATCGGGCACTTATAGTGACAGCGACTCGGCACTCGCTGCTGTATTTGCCCAAATGTTTTTTGATCGTGGACGACAACGATTAAATGCTGCACTCGTTAATGGACGAGTCAACAACGATTATGATGATTTTCTAGGATCAGGATTGCCCGCGCAGACAACCGATAAGGTGCACACGGTGGGTGGTCGATATAGCTATCGGGTGGGACCTCACTGGTTCCTTGGCATTCAGGCGATGGCCTCAAACTACGTGATTGAGGCGGAGGGCGCAGTGGAGCAAGCGCTGGAGACGATTGGGTTAACTGGCGTCGATTCAGTGGGCCTCGGTTTGGCCGCCGAATTGGATTCGAGAGATCACAAACGCAACCCGAAGTCGGGCAAGCACCTGATCTTTGGTAATTATGCCTATCGCGAAGATTTTGGTGGATCTGATGATTACGACGTCTACCGTGCAAACTTCGCCTCTTATCATTCCCTAGCCGAGCGATATGTTTTGGCGTGGCAATTGTCGGGACGTTGGACTGAGCAAGCGCCGATTAGTGGTTATTCTTCAATCGCGTTACGGGGTTATGTTCGCGGAATGCAGCTTGCGCCGAACTCGACGCATTTCGCAATTGATAACCGGATTAGATTAAAAGGAAGATTTGGTTTAACGATTTATGGTGGCGTTGCCTGTCTGTATGACGAGATGGACGATTGCTCGGATTCGAATAATGTCTACCCGTCGTTTGGCGGCGGTGCGAGTTTTATGGTGAGAGAGCAGGCGGGAGTTGTTCTGAGAGCCGAGTACATTGTAGGCAAAGAGGGTAGTGACGGGTTTTATGTGACCTTGAATAATCCGTTCTAAGTTATCTGCGCACTTAAAACGGACTCGATGGTGCGCGAGGATTTTTTACTCATTGCAGAAGGTGGTGAAACCAGGGATGGGGTCAAAATTATTTTCCTCGAGTGCATCCATGATAATTTTAATGCGTTTTGTAGCGCTTTTTTCTAAAGAGGCTCTCAAGGTGACGCCCGGAATTGCGGGCATTCCCACAATATAGGCCATCGATAGAGGGGGCGGAATCTCTCGAAACCACTGTGGATGCTGTGGTCGGTAGCGAGCAGCAAACGCACCCAATTCTTCTGCGTAGAGCCGTAAGGCCGCTTCACTGCCGCGGGTTACTTTATCGCCGAGTCCTTGCTCCCAGTAATGGGACATTGCATGGGATATCGCGTTGCATCGCAACGTGTCAAGATTGATTGTGTAATTCCCGTCGCTGTCGGGACCGCTTAGCTTTGACCTTTTAGCATTAGTACAGTTTGCATGCGATGCTCGATCCGATAGCCAGTGCATATAAATACCTAATCTTGCAATGAGTTCGGGCACGGGCGTGCCGCTATCCAGTTTTGAGAAAGGACTTTTTGCGATGTACCGGGCTAGGTTATCTCCTTCAGCTAAAAGGACATTCTTAGGTGTGAGTGGCGGCGATCCTTCGGGACAAGTGTTGCTGCACCAACATTCAGGTTCGCAGTCATAATTTAGTATTTGTGGACCCAATTTGGTTACGCCGCCGGAAAGCGGGATGGGCCCACTGACGATTTTTGATACATCCGAAATAAGTTCTCCACGCGTTGCACATGAATCCCCTCCAAAAGGGTTATCTTTTGATTCGCCATTAGTTAATCCACCATGGCAAAGTGTATCGGAGTCGCCAAATGCCCAATTTCTTGAGCGTGATAGCGTGCCTTCGGCGATCGCATTCCACTGGGGATAAAGCGCATCGGTGGTGTCACTTTCATTTCCATAGGGAACGCCAAGGTGGCGGATTGAGCCGCCGGACACGGTGCTGGTTCGCAGAAGTCCGCGCAAGGGTGGAGTCCAATAACGAAACGGAAGGTCTATCCCGCAACTGTCAATTGCGCGATACTGGTTGAAGTCAATCGCCTGAGAAAACGCTGCAATGAAGTAGGCGATATCTCCGCGAAAGCCAACCGCCTGGGCGGTGAAGTAGACTGCTTCAAAATGAATGATGCCGCGACAAATTGACGTATCTCCAAAGGTGTCACTCGAGCGCTTCAGGACTTTAAAGACGCATCTGGGATAGTACTTCCCGTAACCGCATTCTGGAATCGACTGTATCGCCGCGTCGTAGTAGAAATTTTCTATTTGCCCCCCCTCGCCGAGGCAAATATCTTCAACAAACGCGTGGCTTGTTGAAATAGATATAGACATGGCGAGGACAGCGCTCGCAACAAGTGAGCTGATTTTGGCAATCACCTTGAGATTCATCCCAACCCTAGCAAACGATTTCAAATTGAGTTTCAAGCGCGACATCATCTACTTTGATAAATAGTCGCCAATCGCCGATAAAGTCATCCATTCCCATTGCGGGATTAATGAAGCTAAATAAACCTGAACCCTTGGGCGGGTGTAGCTTGAGCCATATTTTCAATCGCGTGGTTCCTGACCCATTAAATGGATAGTCAATGTGTTCACGTGTTTTTCCAGTGGGATCAATCCAGTCCACTTCAAGTCGGTGCGCGCCCGGCGCCAGTTCAGACATCGCTATTTGCGCAAAGATCTTATCGTTGCACCCGAATCGAGCGCTTGCTTGATTGGTTGAGACATCGGATGAGGAACTCAGTTCGACTTGAATAGCAGGTGACGCATGAACAAGACCTGTCAGGAAAATGAATGCAGACGCTATCAGTATCAATCCAGCATCTAGATTTGATTGAAAAGTGTTCGGGCGATCTTTCACTATTTTAGGCGGCCTTTTTAACCAGCGCTTCTGTTTCCGTTACCGCAATCGACAACGAGTCAAAAAGTTCATCAATTTGCTCTATCGTGATGATTAACGGGGGGCAAATTCCAATGACGTCTCCCGGTAACGCCCGAACCACGAGTCCGTGGTTGAGCGCGCGCGCTGCGACCGTAGCGCCTATTTTTTGTTCGGCGGGATACTGTTCTCGCGTGTTCTTATCTGCAACAAGTTCTAGTGCGCCAATGAGTCCGACACCTCGCGCCTCACCGACAAGCGAGCTTTTTGAAAGCGCAGAAAGTCTTTCCTGAAATCGCGGGGCTAATTCTCTGACGCGATCCACGATATTACGTTCCTCGTAGATTTTTAATGTTTCGAGGGCGACAGCACAGGAGACAGGATGACCGCCATAGGTATAACCCATCCCTAGTGCGCCATGTTTCTTGCTTTGTTCCTTTAATACATCGTAGATCTTATCGGAGATCATCAGTGCGGAGATTGGTAAGTAGCCAGAGGAAAGTTGTTTCGCACAGGTCACCATATCAGGTTGGATATCATAGGTTTGGCATCCCCACATATTGCCTGTTCGACCAAATCCACAAATGACTTCGTCCGCAACCATCAGGACATCATATTTTTTGAGAACCGCTTGCACTTTTTTGAAATAAGTTGCCGGTGGTGTCATCACGCCTCCAGCACCCATGACGGGCTCGGCGACAAAAGCTGCCACTGTTTCAGGGCCTTCCGACAGAATGAGTTGCTCAAGATTATCAGCAAGACGTGTTGCAAATTCCTCTTCACTTTCGCCGGTTCGGCCGTAACGATAGTATCCCGCGGCGTCTGTGTGAATCATTCGATCGAGTGGCAAGTCGAAATCATTCTGCATTAATGGGATGGCCGTAAGACTACCGCCCGCCACAGTTACGCCGTGATACCCACGTTTTCTGGAAATGATCTTCTTCTTTTCGGGTAGGCCACGACCATTATTGTAGTACCACGTAAAGCGGATCATGGCGTCGATTGCCTCGGAACCCGAGCTCAGAAAAAACGCCTTGGTCATGGGCTCAGGTGCAATCTCAAGCAGTTTATCCGCTAGGGCGATCACAGGCTCGGTCGATCGATGAGCAAAAGTATGTGAGTAGGGTAAGGCCGCGAACTGATCAGCCGCCGCCGCCGCCAGGCGAGGCTCTGAAAACCCGAGTGATACGCACCAAAGACCGCCAAGACCTTCCAGATAGCGATTTCCCTGGTCGTCCCAAACGTAGACACCTTCTCCTTTTGAAATGATCAAAGGTCCCTGGTCCTCATGGACGGCAAGATTTGTATAAGGGTGGAGCGCGTGCGCGATATCCTTTTTATGGCTATCTCCTATTGGGGCATTCATTATTATCATGGTCTCCTGAGGTAGAGCGATTTGCATTTTTAGCAGTCTTGGACGATTCTCATTTTGCCTTTATCCTGTCTATTCAACAAGCGATGGATTCGGGATTTCTGCATATGAGGCCAGAGATCGAGCGGCCGCTATACCTTCATTTGCGCACCATCCGCGGAATCCGCCTAGCCCCCGATTCTGCCATTCAGCATAGGCAAGTTGCCAGCCGAGGCCCCGAGCCATATCGATGTCTGCTTGGCTGAGCGAGTGCTCGGTCACCAAGCGCTCTCGAATGTTCTGGTATCCCCGCAGGACGTGGTCATTTACTAAGCCGCAATAGGCGCAAACTTCAAGCTCGTAGACCGCATCTTCGAGGCGATCAAACTTGTGTCGTTCGTCAGAAAGACCGAGAATTGGACAGATACCTAAGGCAAGGCCCAAAACAAACGTACGCAAATGATGGAATATTAGTTTGGATTTTTCTTGCTTTGAATTGCGCATGGTTATGGTCTCGTCATGATGTTGGATTCTGGAAAAATCTGATGCCTTTTTAAGCATCGGTGTTCTAGGTGGTTAAAGGATAATTTGTCAGCACGATATAGAGGAAGTAAAAAATGAGTACAGAAGGGAAAAAAGTAGTGGGTCATTACATTGGCGGGCAATCAGTCATCGGGGCCAGCGGTCGTGAGGGCGGTGTCTATAATCCAGCTACCAATAAGTTGATTAGAAATGTCGCATTAGCGGATGCCGCAGAGGTGGATAAAGCAGTGAGTAATGCGGCAGAGGCTTTTCACGATTGGGCTGAAATGCCGCCTGCCCGCCGGGTGCAAGTTTTATATCGCTATCGAGAACTGCTGATTCAAAATATTGATGAAATGGCGCGGCTCTTATCTTCTGAGCATGGCAAAACAGTCGATGATGCAAAAGGGTCAATTACGCGCGGTCTTGAGGTTGTTGAATTCGCATGCGGGATTCCGCAGTTACTGAAAGGTGAATTTAGCGAGAGTGTTTCCTCAGGCGTGGATTCATGGAGTATGCGCCAACCCCTGGGTGTGGTTGCGGGCATCACACCGTTTAATTTTCCGGCAATGGTTCCCATGTGGATGTTTCCAGTGGCGATCGCATGCGGGAATACGTTTGTTTTGAAGCCTTCGGAACGCAATCCGTCCTGCGCCGCTTTTATGGCGAACTTGCTTACTGAGGCCGGACTTCCGGATGGCGTTCTGAATGTCGTGAACGGCGATAAAGAGGCGGTTGACTCGCTTCTTTCTCACCCCTCGGTTCAGGCGGTCAGTTTTGTGGGCTCTACAGCGGTTGGTGAGTACGTCTATCAGACGGGCTGCGCGCACGGTAAGCGAGTTCAAGCTCTTTGCGGGGCGAAAAATCATATGGTTGTCATGCCGGATGCCGATATGGGTCAAGTCGTTGATGCTGTGATGGGGGCGGCCTATGGCTCTGCTGGAGAGCGATGCATGGCCATTTCTGTTGTTGTGGCGGTTGGGGAGGACACAGCGGATCGAATGATGGAACAACTTGTCCCGAGGATTGAAACACTTAAAGTGGGTGCCTATGACCAGGCCGGAGTTGAGATGGGTCCGGTGATCACGCCTGATGCGCGCGATCGAATTAAAAACTATATTGATCGAGGTGTTGAGGAGGGGGCAGATCTTGTCGTTGACGGGAGAAATATTTCAATACCGGGATATGAATCTGGCTGTTTTGTGGGCGCTACCGTGTTTGATCGGGTAAAACCTGAAATGGCAATTTATCGAGACGAGATATTTGGCCCGGTGTTATCCGTTGTTCGGGCGGAGAGTTATGAAGCGGCATTACAGCTTGTAAATGATCATGAGTATGGAAATGGAACCGCAATTTTCACCCGAGACGGTGACGCGGCGCGCGATTTTGGTCACCGCGCGCAAATTGGGATGGTGGGGGTGAATGTACCCATCCCGGTTCCGTTAGCTTTCCACAGTTTCGGCGGCTGGAAACGCTCATTATTCGGGGATCACTTTATGCACGGGCCGGAGGGGGTGCGCTTTTACACTCGAATGAAAACCCTGACCAGTCGGTGGCCTTCAGGCATCAAAGAGGGCGCAGTGTTCAACTTTAAGGCCGGCGGGGAGCACTAACCAGATAATATCCCGTTGATAAAAGGTAAAACTTTAGTGACAAAGACGGTCGCAGATCTTCTAAGGCGTCTCATTGTCGAGCCTCATGTTGTCAATGAGGCGAACGTTTCCCATACGCGCTGCGATAAGTGCTTGAGCTTGATTTAGATGGCTGTAGGGCGGGCTTGCCGACCAGTTTTCGGGATCACGAATTGCAGCGTACTCCATCACGAGCGTGCTCGCTTCCAAGATATCGTTCATCGCGCGACATAGGGTCTCCGGATTTCGTTCACCCTGTTGCCAGAATTTTTTTGCTGCGAGTAACGCTTGATAAATCTTTATCACTTCGTTTTCTTGCTCGGCTTTAAGTAATGAATTGCGTGAAGACAGTGCAAGCCCAGACGCTTCGCGAACAGTGGGGCAAACGATCACCTTGGGATAACCAATAGCCCTTGCGAGATCCGAGACAACCAAGGTTTGTTGGAAATCTTTTTCGCCAAAATAAGCTTTTGACTCACCGACGACTTTAAATAATCGGTCAACGATTGTCCTAACGCCGTCTAAATGTCCGGGGCGAAACTCTTCTTCAAGACCCTTGCCGAAATGACCTGCAGGGATTAAAGGGATTGAATTATGGTGATCAATCTCCGGGAAGAACTGCTCCAGAGTGCCTTGAAAAACCATATCGCAGCCGTTGTCTGCAAGTAGGGATAAATCAGTATTGAGATTGCGCGGATACGCATCGAAGTCATGCCCATCCTCGAACTGGAGCGGATTGATAAAAATACTGACGCAGCACGCCGTATTTTCCTGACGAGCGCGATCGAGTAGCGATAAATGTCCTCGATGCAGTGCACCCATGGTCGGTACAAAACCAATTGTTTTTTTCTGGCGTCGCTCTGAGGCGCACCATTTTTTAGCTTCGGCAGGTGAGGATAAGTGCAGCATATATCGGTAAAATTATGACATGTTGCGTTGCAACATGTCTAATGGGGTTATGAAAACCTGAACTCTTTTAACAAGGGCTTACCCTTTCTGGGGGACTACTTCTTCTCCAGCAATTTCTGGCTCGCTATCGATGATGTCTGCTGGAAAGCCGGGCGCGAGAAGCCGGTCACCACATGCGTCCTCGAGACGACGAACAATATTAGGTGACCATTCGTTTCCACCATAACGTTCCTGACCATCCTTAAAAATGCTCAGAAGAAGAGGCGAGAGATCAAGGGGGACGTTTTCGCGGTCTGCAATAGACTGAAAGAGGGTTAGATCTTTAACGACCAGCTCCATGGTGAAATTGATATCCCGACTGCCATTCAGGATTACCTGACTTTCGGTTTCGTGGACAAACGAGTTGCCTGACGAAATACGAATCGCTTCGTAGGTGGTATTTAGGTCAATCCCGGCACGCTTCATTGTCATCAAGGACTCCCCCAGCGCGGCGAGGTTTATTGAGGCAAGGTAGTTTGTCATTACCTTTAAAATAGATGCCGTCCCTAAAGGCCCGGTGTGCAGCACTCGACGACCAATGGTTGTCAGCACAGGCAGGACTTTGTCGAATGTGCTGCGTTCTGTGCCTGCAAAAATAGAGATATTGCCGGTGGCCGCGCGGTGACATCCGCCAGAAACTGGACAGTCTATGGGCTCCCCTCCCGCATCAACTACTTTTTGCCCAAGACGGCGGACTTCCTGATCATCTGTTGTGCTCATTTCAGCCCAGATTTTTCCAGCGCACATTTCACCTAGCGCGCCATCGTCACCCTCCATAACCTCCGCGCTTATCGCTGGGTTTGGGAGGCAGGTAATTAAGAGATCGCTTGCACGGGTCATTTGTGCCGGGTTTTCACCCCTTGAAGCGCCGCTATTAACAAAATACTGTTCTAAAGACGTGTCCAGATCTCTGACAAGCACTTCGAATCCATTTCGAATCAGGCTACCGGCGAGTTTTCCCCCGACATTACCAAGTCCAATAAAACCGATTTTCATAAGTGGTCTTCTTGCGGAAAATTCCGCGTTAAATTTAATAATTAAAAATTAACTGGGGCTAGTTCCAAGCGATAGCGTTTCGTCTTTGACAGATAACTATCAACGTTCGCACGGAGTTGTGCAATCTCTTCGTCGTTGAGTTCTCGTGCCACTCGTGCGGGAGAGCCGACGATAAGCGATCGGGCTGGGAAGGTTTTCCCTGGAGTCACGAGAGCGCCTGCGCCAACGAGACAATCTTCTTTGATTTCAGCAAAGTCTAAAATGACGGCGCCATTACCAATGAGACTGCGATCACCGATCGAACAACCATGAATAACGACGCTATGCCCGATTGATACATCTGAACCCACTGAAACGGGCACTCCTTTGTCGACATGAATTACCGAATTGTCCTGTACGTTGCTTCGTGCGCCGACAGTGATGACATCGTTATCACCTCTCAGTACTGCACCAAACCACACGCTCGCTTCAGCCCCAAGAATGACAGAGCCAATGACATCTGCGCTCGGCGCGACGTACGCATCTTTGCCAATCTTGGGAATCTGATGGTTTAACTGATAAATCATAACCAGCCTCGAGGTATGTCGGTTTTTGGCGTTTAAGGCATCGTGGTTAAACGCGACGCAAAATGGTTGACGTCAGAATTATAGCGACAAGTATTCGATGTTGTGGCGCTCGGTGGAGGTGAGCCGTTTTATTAAAGATAGCGTCGTGCGTTATCCCAAGTCCGGTAGGCAGGGCTAGCGGTTGATGACACTAACTTTGAATTCCGGGGTTATAAGTCTCACGCCTTAAGTGAAGAACATAGCGACAAACTTGGATGATGGTGATTGCCGAACGGTTGATTGATGTGGCCACGCGAGAGGTCGCTTGGATGAACAGGCATCTAGCGACTGCCGTATGGCTTTATCACTTCATTTGCGTGAAAGAGTCGAACGAGTCGAGAGGGAGTTTAGGGCCTCGGAGTGCGCCCACTATTCCCGACAGGCGATCGAGCACTTTTTTCTTGATTGAGTATTCGACCTCAAAAATATCAGCAGCATCACGAAGGCTCATAAGGTAATCATCGCTCGTTCGTAGTTCATCAACGAGTTTGAGGTCAAAAGCTTGAATTCCTAGCCAGTGTTCTCCAGTCGCGACAGCATCAAGATCCAGTATGGGTCTTTTTTCTTTTACAAATTCTTTGAACAAATTGTGAGTTTGCTCGACTTCTTCTTGAACTTTTGATCGCGCTTTATCAGTGGTTTCGCCTAACATGGTGACAGTGCGCTTGTACTCGCCAGCCGAAATTTGTTCGTAGTCGATATCATGTTTTTTAAGAAGGCGATTGAAGTTAGGCATCTCTGCTACTACCCCGATCGAACCGATGATGGCGAAGGGTGCCGCTAAAATCTTACTCGCCACACAAGCCATGAGGTAACCGCCGCTGGCTGCCACTTTATCTACGGCAACGGTGACATGGAGTCCGGCGTCACGCAGGCGGATTACCTGAGAGGCAGCGAGACCATATGCATGAACCATGCCTCCTGCGCTCTCAAGTCGAAGAACAACTTCGTCCCCTTCTCGACTGCCCAACAAAATTGCGGTGATCTCTTCGCGGAGTAGCATGACTTCGCTTGCTCGAATATCACCGTCGAAATTGAGTACGAAGACCCGTTTTTTGGCTACGCTGTTGTCCTTTTTCTCGGCTTTGGTGTCGGCTTTTCGTTGTTTTTTTTGTTCTTTCTGTTTCTTTTTAGCGTGGGTCGGAGATAAGGTCGACATCTCAACAGCCTCTGCCATGTCACGATAACGATCGTTTATTTTCTTGATATCAATTTGTTCTCCTGACGGCTGTCGGTTCCGGATCGCAACGGCGACAAAAGTCATGAGAACGCAAATAATGGCAACGACGATTGTTGCTATTTTTGCTAGAAAAAGACCGTATTCGGCGAGATACGTCATTTAAAAGTCCAGGTAGGCCGTCAAGGGGACGGCGAGTTTAGCATCCGAACCCCAGTTGAGTCCTATGGTGTTTGGTTTTAACCTAGATTACGATATTAAAAAATAATATCAGAACTCAGGAGAGTCCCTATTAATGCCGAATTAGACACGCGACTGGGTCGCGCCTTGGATCAAATCTCAGAGAATTCGATTAAGCGTTGGTTGAAAGAGATGATCGCGATTCCGAGCGAGAATCCTATGGATGGCGCTGTTGGCCCCGGGCGTCGCGAAAAAGAACTTGCCGAGTATTATCTTCAGCAGATGAGCGACTTGGGCTTAGACGTGAGTTCAAGAGATGCCGCACCCGACAGGCCGAACGTTTTTGGGTCTCGCCACGGGTCGGGGGATGGGGACACGTTAATGCTATGTGGCCATCTAGATACCGTACTCACTGATGGATATAAAGATCCTTTTGTGCCAACTGAAAAAGACGGGCGTATCTATGGAAGGGGTTCGTGCGACATGAAGGCAGGCTTGGCTTGTTATCTCGAAGTCGCTCGAGTACTTAGAGATTCAGATATTGATTTGGCCGGATCGCTGATGTTGTGCGGCGTTGCCGATGAAGAATGGAAAATGATTGGTTCTCGGGAAATCGGTATTAATGGGCCCCGGGTGGATCATGTCATTATCGGAGAGCCGTCGGATCTTTCAGTTTGTCCGGCTCACAAGGGCCAATACGGACTGTTCATTCGGACCTACGGCCGAGCTGTTCATTCAAGTATTCCTGAGCAAGGGGAAAATGCGATTGAGCGGATGGCTCAGGTGATTAATGCGTTGTCCGATTATAACGAGGAGCTCGCAACCCGAGACCCTCATCCACTATGCGGACATGGCCGATACAGTCCAGGTGTTATTCGAGGCGGAGAACTTGCTAGTACGGTTCCTGATTTTTGTGAGTTGGAGATTGACCGACGTCTGTTGCCGAGTGATTCTGCGGAAGATGTTTATAGTGATATCAGGCGTCGACTGGACCCACTTAAAAATAGTGATCCTCATTTTCGGTATGAGCTTAGTGAGCCTTCATACGTTAACCCGCCGAACGATCTCCCAATTGACGCGCCGGTTGTCAGGTCCTTACTGGACTCCTTGACAACTCTAAAAGGGGCTCGGGCAAACGCTGAAGCTTTTCCTGGATCAACTGATGCCCCTCACCTGAAGAGTCCCTCGGTTATCTGTGGCCCCGGTTCCCTAAAGCAGGCGCATTCCTTGAATGAGTATGTGGAAATAGAACAATTAACCCAAGCGACTCGTATGTACCTTAAGGCAGCGTTTGACTTGCTCGGCTAAATTAAAACCGATTTGGCGAATAGGGTGATAGATCAATCGTGGTAGGTTCGCGGTCGATTAATTGTTGTATGAGTTTGCCTGTGATTCCCCCGAGTGTAAGGCCAATGTGGTGATGACCAAACGCATAAAAAACTGATGGATGTTTGGAGGATTGACCAATAACCGGGAGGCTGTCCGGCATCGTCGGGCGAAACCCTAACCAGTCAGATCCTCTTGCGGTAGCCTCAGGAAGTACCCGTCGAACAACGCTTTCGATGTAATTCAGACGTCTTTGGTTAGGTCGCGCACGTAGTCCCGCTAGCTCGACCGTGCCGGCAGCGCGGAGGCCGTCATCTAATGGAGAGATGTAAAGCCCGGCATCTGCGAGCCCGACCGGGCGATTCAACAACCGGGCGTCGTTAGGGAACATGACGTGATAACCTCGCTCGGTATCAAGCGGAACAGGATCGATACATCCGCCTGATATCTGGGTAGACCACGCACCTGCCGCGATGATCACTCGTTTTGCCTCTAGATCATTAGTGTGTGTTCCGACCTTTAAATGTCCATTGGACATGTTATTGAGCGAACACACTTTATTGTGAATAAACTGACCACCATCATCGATAAAACTCTGAGTGAGTCTTTGAATTAAGGCTTTGGGATTAGTCAAATGGAAGCCATCATCAAAAAGAATGCCACCTGGAAAAGTCGGCGCCAGGTGAGGCTCTAGTTCCTGAATTTCCCGAGATGTAATTTCAGTGATTGGCACGCCCTGATCCCGACGGCGCTTGATATCATCTTGAGCGGCTGATAGCGAATTTTCTGTTGCGTAAAGATACAGGGTGCCTTGACGTTTTATCAGGTCCATTACCCGAGACGACTGAAAGAGTGCAATTGATGCATCCTCCGCATGACGTAGCAATGCGCCTAAACCAAGAATTGTGTGGTCGACGTTGTCTCTCCGACAATGTCGCAAAAAACTTAACATCCATCCCAGACGTCTTGCTAGATAGAATGGCGATATCGATAGTGGTTTATCAGCACCTAGCATCAGTCGGGGTAGATTCTGAATTAACTTGGGATGATTAACGGGAATGCAGGCATAACTTGCAAAAGTTGCCGCGTTACCAAAACTGGTTTGACTGCCCGGTTCGTGTTGATCAATGAGCGTGACGTGATGACCCGCCTGCTGTAAGTAGAGGGCGCAACATACGCCCACCATCCCCGCACCGACGACGAGATTGTTTTCTTGCCCTTTATCCATATGATTTTTATTTTAATGTACTTTTGATAATGCAACGATGCGGACAGCGATACCCGAGGGGATGATCCTTAAAGGGTCGAAAAAATTTATGATTCAGGTCTGGTCGGTAAAGAGTGTTTTGATTAAAAATAATTCGGAGCATTCTCAGATTTAGCACCGTTCTGGTGGAGTAAAGTGTTAATTTTCCACTCGAGCAGAAACTTTCGGTTAATATCGTGACGGAGATTCACGCAAGATTTTTGTCAGTTTTCACGTCACGGCAAAATCGAATGGGTTGTTAAAAAAATGAGTTGCTTTTACGCGCCAATAATAGGGGAAATCGAGTGATCAACCGAGTTAAATATTCGTTGTTAGTTGCCGCAATGGCTTTGGCAGGAACGGCGCATGCGGACAGCGTCAAAATAGGCTTTGTATCAACGCTAACCACTCCGGCAGGCGTCATCGGTGCCGACATTAAAAACTCGGTTGAACTTGCGCTTCAGCATATTAACAACAAAATGGCAAATCTTGATGTTGAGTTGTTTCTGGAAGATGACGGCTTTAAACCTGATGTGGGTAAGCAGAAAACAGATAAGCTAGTGAAGCAAAATGACGTGGATTTTGTCGCTGGGTACATTTGGTCCCATGTTTTGCTGGCCTCAATGAATTCAGTGCTTAGCGCGAACAAATTTCTGATCAGCGCTAACGCGGGACCTTCCCAGGTTGCGGGTAAACGTTGTCACGAGAACTTTTTTTCGACCTCGTGGCAAAATGACCAAACGCCAATGGCGCTCGGCGAGTATCTGAATAAGGAAGGCATAAGATCGCTCTATGTGATGGCACCAAACTATGCGGCCGGCAAGGATATGGTCGCGGGGGTGGAGTCTATTTTTGAAGGTGAAATCAAAGGCAAGGATTTAACGAAATGGGGTGCCGATGCTCAACTTGATTTTTCTGCTGAGCTGGCGAAAGCCAAAGCTTCGGGCGCGCAAGCGCTTTTTATTTTTTACCCCGGCAAGGCGGGTCCCGCTTTTCTGAAACAGTACCAGCAGGCAGGATTGCAGTCAGTGCTACCACTTTATAGCGTTTTTACAGTAGATGCGATTTCGCTCCCGCGCCTTCAAAAAGCGAATATTGAAGGTGTTCTGGGTTCTAAAAATACTCAGGCCTGGTCGCCTGATCTGGATAATGCAGCCAACAAACGGTTTGTTGGGGATTATCTTGCTAAACATGGCGGATACCCGTCGTTTTATGGTGCCCAAGCCTACGACTCGATTATGCTGATCAGTAGCGCTGTCGAGTCGGTCAATGGTGATCTGTCAGATAAAAATGCGGTTCGAGATGCGCTTCGCTTGGCCAATTATGAATCGGTCCGCGGACCTTATACCTACGGGAATAACGGAATGCCGATTCAGAATTTTTACCTTCGCGAGGTCGTCGAAGATGACGAAGGAAGATGGACGACAAAAGTAGTTGAGACCGTTTTTGAAAATCATCAGGATCCGTACGCATCGGATTGCAAGCTCTAGGCGATCTCCTTGGGGTGACTATCGGCTTTGAGTACAGCCCTTAGTCAAGGTTAGACCGCGCTCGTTATCGAAGGGATCGGTATGGACTGGAACCTATTAATATCCCAGTTGGTCAATAGTGTTCAACTGGGACTGTTGCTCTTTCTGCTCGCCTCTGGGCTTACGCTTATTTTTGGAATCATGGATTTCATTAACCTGTCCCATGGCTCTTTTTATATGATGGGCGCTTATTTTTGTGGGTCGATTGTTGCCGCAACGGGCTCTTTTTTCGCAGGGATTATTGTTGGACTCGTTGGTGTCTTTTTTTTAGGCGCACTCGTGGAGTGGTTGATTGCGCGTCAACTTTATAAAGAAAATCATTTAGATCACGTTTTAGTTACTTTTGGCCTGATTCTTGTATTTGATGCGTTGGTTCATATCATCTGGGGTCCGTCCGGCCTCTCGATACCACTGCCCGATTTTTTAAATGGGCAAATTCAATTAGGAAGCTTGGTTTTTCCGATTTATCGTCTTGTCATTATTTTTGGCGGATTGGCAGTTGCGGGAATTCTCTATCTACTGATTTCAAGAACGCGTCTTGGAATGCTTATTCGAGCCGGCGCGTCTGATCGCGATATGGTGGAATCATTAGGAATAAATATTAATCGACTTTTCCTCTTTGTGTTTGCGCTGGGTGCTGCGATGGCAGGTTTTGCCGGAATGCTTATCGCGCCGATCACAGAAGCGACTATCGGTATGGGTAATGACATCATCATTATTGCTTTTGTTGTCGTCATTGTTGGTGGAATAGGATCAATTAAGGGTGCTTTTTATGTCGCCCTAATGATTGGTTTTATCGACACCATGAGTCGATCTTATTTGGACGATTTTCTTGAATTACTCGCTTCAACGGCGGCTGCAGAGACCGCGGCGCCTGCGATTTCAGCGATGCTGGTTTACGTTTTGATGGCAGTTGTACTTGCTTTTAAGCCTACTGGCTTATTCCCACCAACAGCAGGTAATCGCTGATGGTCAATTTGAGTTGTACGCGTTCGGGAAAAGTTTACTTGGGCATGCTGTTCTTGCTTGGTATTGCGCCACTTCTATTTCAGTGGACCAATCAACCTTTTTTATTGGACCTACTAAGTCGAGGTCTGATTATTGGCATTGCCGCTCTAAGCCTTAATCTTATTTTAGGTTATGGAGGAATGATCAGCCTCGGCCATGTTGCGTATCTGGGTATCGGTGCTTACTGCGTAGGCATACCGGCTTACTATGATGTTTATGATGGATGGATCCATCTGAGTTTGGCTATTGTCACTTGTGCTTTATTTGCCTTAATTACAGGAGCAGTGAGCCTCCGGACGAAAGGGGTTTACTTCATCATGATTACGATGGCTTTTAGCCAAATGATCTACTTTATATTCCTTAGTCTTGAGGAATATGGAGCGGACGATGGGTTGGTCATCTATGCAAGAAGTGAATTTCCGGTATGGATGAATATGGAAAGTGCTGTTTCACTGTACTACTGGATCTTCGGTCTTTTAATATTGACTTTGTTTTTTATTCATCGCCTAGTGAGATCTCGGTTTGGGCGAGTAATCATAGGGTCGAAATATAACGATCTGCGCATGCAATCACTGGGCTTCAATACCTATGGGTATCGACTAACTTGTTATGTTATCTCAGCTGTCATCTGCGGCTTAGCAGGAGTGTTGCTTGGAAATTTTACGAGCTTTATCAGTCCCGAAATGATGAGCTGGACTCGTTCGGGAGAGTTGATTTTCATGGTGATTATTGGGGGCGCGGGGAGTCTATTCGGCCCATTATTTGGCGCGCTATCATTTTTATTTTTGGAAGAGGCCTTGTCGTTAATCACGATTTACTGGCATTTAATTTTTGGCGGCCTTCTCATTGCATTAGTACTGTTTGGGAAAGGAGGAATAGATGCTTGGCTCAGGAAGTTGGATAAATGACGCAAACCATGCGGGCTGACAGCGTTCTTTCTATTAAGTCGCTATGTAAAAACTTTGGCGGCATCAAAGCGACTGACGACGTTAGTCTTTCTGTAAGCCGCGGCGGCATTCACGCGGTAATTGGCCCCAATGGGGCCGGGAAAACAACGCTGATCGCTCAGTTATCGGGTCAAATAAGACCTGACTCGGGTGATATTGAATTTGACGGAAGGAGCATCCTGAGGGCTGGCATGGCTCAGCGGGCGAGGGCGGGCCTTGCCCGCTCGTTTCAAATCACAAGCGTTTTCCTAGAGATGACTATTCTGGAAAATGCCATGCTGGCCGTTCAGGGCGCGCAGGGGCATTCGTATCGATTCTGGGCCCCAACTCATAAGGATCAGGGTCTTGCTGACATTGCGATGGATCACTTGATGACGGTTGGATTGCATCATCGTTCAGGACGCATTGTTTCTAGTATTTCTCATGGGGAGCAACGACAACTCGAGGTTGCAATGGCGCTCGCAATGCAGCCTCAAATGTTGTTGCTAGATGAGCCAATGGCCGGAATGGGAAAAGAAGAAACTTTTCGAATGATTGAAATTCTGTCATTAGTTGGAGCTGAAAAAACAATCTTGATGGTGGAACATGATATGGACGCGGTTTTTTCGCTCGCGGATCAACTTTCGGTACTGGTTAACGGGCGAGTGATCGCCACTGATTCAGTAGCACAAATTCGCTCGAATCCCGAGGTTCAAAAATCCTACTTGGGTGACAGTTGTGCTTAAGATTGAAAACATCGATTCATTTTATGGCTCGAACCAAGCGTTATTTGGCATGACTCTAGAATGCGAGGAAGGAAAACTCACAACGCTGCTCGGTCGAAATGGGATGGGCAAAACAACGACAGTTAAGTCCATTATCGGCAAGGTGTCGGTGACGCATGGACAGATTTCTTTTTGTGGTGAGTCAATTATAGGAATACCGACCTATGACATTATTAAGAAGGGAATTGGATTGGTTCCGGAAGGGCGACATATTTTTCCTAACTTAAGCGTAAAAGAAAACTTAGTCGCAACCGCTAATAAAGATTCGGATCAAGCAATTGAATGGACGGTAGGCCAAGTCGTCGAGTTCTTCCCCGCTCTCGGGGATCGACTCAATCATATGGGAAATCAGTTATCGGGAGGAGAGCAGCAGATGTTAGCTATCGGACGAGCCCTCATGCTTAATCCTAAAATGTTAATTCTTGATGAGGCGACTGAAGGATTAGCGCCCCTTGTTCGCCAAGAAATTTGGAATCGTCTTGCGGAAATTAAGCAGTTAGGTATCACGATTCTGCTGATAGACAAGAATATCGACGAGTTCATCGATATATCGGACTTCCACTACGTTATCGAGAAAGGCCAGCAAGTTTGGGCAGGGTCTTCAAGGGAGTTGGTTGATGATGCTGACTTAAAAGCGCGTTACCTCGGCATTTGATTTTTCACAGACGCGGATCGGACGAGTAAGTATCTAGAAATTGCATACGATTTTTTCGCATACAGATTAAAGTTTCACTTTTGTTTCGATATAATTGAGGAAAAGGCGCTGTTAGATTGTTTGCTCAACGCGTGACGTGTTCTGATAAAAAATTCACGTGTGGCGCTTTTTAACGTCACCCAACCTTGGGTAGGAGCGCGTAAATCTGCGACGACCTCTCAGTTCAGTGGTCAATCGACAACCAACTAATGGGAGTATTTTGATGAGCAAGTCTGTTTGGATCGCTCTGGGGCTTTTGCTAGGTGTCTCGGCCTGGATTGGATCAGGATTTTTGAGTCAATCGGAGGAGTCTATCGCCCCGTTATCAGGCTCGGATTCAGGCGATCTTTCGCTGCGGCCAGCCGCGAATATTCCCACCGTCCAGACTCGTCTCGCAAGGGCGGAAGATGTCGATCAGGTTTTAGGTTTAATGGGGGTCACGGCTTCGAACCGAAGTGTTGAAGTGGACGTACAGTCGAAAGGCATAATTGCGCGTCTGAACGTCAGGACAGGGGCAAGCGTTAAAAAAAATGAGCTTCTTGCCACAATTGGTCTGGAAGATCGTGAATTTACACTTCGAGAGGCACGTGCAGTTGTTAAATTGCGTCAATCGGAATTCGATGCAGCTCTCAAGTTATCTAAAAAAAACCTGCAGTCGGAGACTGAGTTAACGCGGGCGGAGACTAATCTTGATTCCGCGAGGGCTTCACTAAAATCCGCAGAGTTAGAGATTGAGCGCACCCAGATCCGAGCGCCTTTTGGTGGTGTTATTGAAGAAAGGTTTGTGGAAATTGGTGATTTCGTGGACGTGGGTCACGCGGTATACAAGATCATTGATCTTTCAAAGATAAAAGTTCAGGGTCAGGTATCGGAGTACGATATTTCAACCGTAAAGGTTGGAATGCCGGCATCCCTAACTTTTTTGGGAGGCGGCAATCTTGAGGGCATTGTCACATTCGTCTCGAAGCTCAGCGATAGCGCCACTCGAACGTTCAAGATTGAAGTGACTGCGCCCAATAAGGAGTTAGCGATTGCGAGTGGCAGAACGGCAAAGATTGGCTTGAGCCTAGGCCTTGCGCGAGCTCATCTACTGAGTCCTGCCGTCCTGACTCTCGATGATCAGGGCCGTATTGGCGTGAAGATTGTGGATGCTGAGGACGAGGTCCGGTTTTTGCCGGTCGAATTAATTTCGGACACTCCAGATGGCATGTGGCTTTCAGGTTTGCCGGAGGTCGTCAATTTGATAACGATGGGGCATGAGTTTGTAGCGGTAGGACAGCGCGTGATCTCGGTTCCCACTAGTCCGTAGCAAAACAATGAGTTTGATTCAGTCCGCCTTTGGGTATTCGAGAACCGTAATCCTCATTCTGATTTTTATTCTGTTGTCAGGATCGATTGCTTATAAAGACATCCCGAAGGAATCAGAGCCTGATATTGATATCCCTATCATTTATGTCACGCTTCATCTTGACGGAATTTCACCTGAGGATGCCGAGCGACTTTTAATCAGACCGGTTGAGCAAGAGCTTAAAAGCATTGAAGGAGTGAAGGAGTTACGGTCAACCGGTTATGAGGGTGGCGCGAATGTTCTTCTCGAATTTGACGCAGGATTCGATGCAGCAGCCGCGTTAACCGACGTACGCGAAGGTGTTGATTTAGCGAAAGGAAATCTCCCTGCTGCTGCTGATGACCCTGAGATTCATGAAGTCAATTTCAGTTTATTTCCCGTGATTGTTGTCATTCTTTCAGGAGACGCTCCAGATCGTGCGCTCTATCGTTTGGCGCGAGACCTTAAGGATTCGATCGAGGGAATTGGGGAGGTTCTTGAGGTCAATATCGCGGGAAATCGCGATGAAGTTGTGCAGGCAATCGTTGATCCATTGAAGTTGGAAAGCTACGGTCTTGATCCGGCGCTTGCGGCGACTGCCGTAAGTGGTGCAAATTTGTTGGTTGCGGCGGGTGTGCAGGATACAGGTCAGGGCCGGTTTTCGATTAAGGTTCCCGGTCTTTTTGAGAGCGTGATGGATATCGCTGGACTTCCAGTACTGGTCGACGGCGACGCGGTCGTAACGGTTGGCGATATTGCAGATGTAAGGCGAACCTTCCGCGATCCAGAGTCTTTTGCTCGTGTGAACGGGAAAACAGCGGTTGCGCTCGAAGTCTCAAAACGAACAGGTGAAAATGTAATCGCAACAATTGCCAAAGTACGCGAGGTTGTTAAAACGCATCAGGCGAATTGGCCCGATACGTTGCGTGATTCTGTTGAAGTTAGTTTTACCCAGGATCGATCCGATCAGATTAAAACGATGTTGGGTGATCTACAAAACAGTGTTCTTAGTGCCGTAATTCTTGTCATGGTGGTCGTTGTTGCTGCCCTCGGCGTGCGTAGCGGCCTGTTAGTTGGAATTGCAATCCCTGGTTCATTTTTAGCTGCATTATTAATGCTTTATCTTGCGGATGTTTCCCTCAACATTGTCGTTCTCTTTAGTCTCATTTTATCGGTGGGGATGCTGGTTGACGGCGCCATTGTCGTCACTGAATTCGCAGATCGGAAACTCAGCGAGGGATTAGCCAAGCGGCAGGCCTATTTGGAAGCATCTCGGCGAATGGCGGCGCCCATCATTGCCTCCACGGCAACGACCCTAGCGGCGTTTTTACCGCTCGTGTTTTGGCCAGGCGTGGTCGGTGAATTCATGAAGTATCTACCGATGACGGTGCTCATCACTTTAGTGGCGTCCTTAGGAATGGCTCTTGTTTTTGTGCCAATACTAGGCGGATTGATCGGCAGGCGCTCAATGATCAGCAAGCGCGCCCTTGAAACAATAAAGGCAGGGGATCAGGGTGATCTCAATGCAACAAAAGGTTTTACAGGACGGTATTTGTCTATCCTTCGTTGGTCGGTGAGTCGTCCGAAAACAATTTTAGGTTCGGCGGTCGTATTATTAATCGGTATGTTCATGATTTATGGTCGTTTGGGTCCCGGCGTTGAATTTTTTCCGGACATTGAGCCAGATAACGCCCAGATTCAGGTGCGAGCCAGGGGGAATCTTTCCATAGATGAGCAGAATGCGATCATGCGTGAGGTCGAGACTCGGGTATTGAAAGTTAATGGGGTGCAGACTTTTTACACCCGGGTTGGGGCGGATCAGAATAGTGAGGAAGCGGAGGATATTGTCGGTTCAGTGTCCCTAGAATTTGGAGATTGGCGGTTCCGGCCAAAAGTGGCTGAAATATTTGATCTCATGAGGGAAAGACTGGCTGATCTGCCGGGTGTTATTTTAGATCTGCGCAAAGAGGAGGGTGGCCCCCCGGTGGGCAAGCCGATTCAGATTCAGCTTGCGTCTTATGATCCCAAAATTCTTGAGGGTGCTGCGGCCAACGTGCGAGCGAAATTGGACAGCATGACCGGATTAACCAGCATTGAAGACTCCCGGTCTTTGCCTGGGATTGATTGGACGCTTCAGGTTGATCGGACGCAGGCTGCCAAGTTTGGAATTGATATTGGCAGTATCGGCAATATGATTCAGATGACGACTGCGGGCTATAAGATTGGTAAGTATCGACCTAATGACAGTGAGGACGAGATCGATATTCGGGTACGGTTTCCAGAGGCTAATCGGACAGTGACTGGTCTCAATCAGGTTCGGGTCAATACGAGTCTGGGTGCTGTACCGGTCTCAAATTTTGTACAGCGTGAGGCAAAGCCGAAGACTGGCCGACTACGCCGTGTAGATGGATTTCGGGTGATTACAGTGAAGGCTGATGTCGAGGAGGGAGTGCTCGTTGACCGCAAACTTAAAATGCTACGGGATTGGATAAAAAGCGCGCAACTTGATCCAAAAATTCAGGTCAGCTTTAAAGGTGAGGATCAAGAGCAAGCGGAAGCTAAAGCTTTTTTGGGGAAAGCGTTTTCGGTGGCACTATTTTTGATGGCGTTGATCCTAATTACCCAATTCAACAGCTTTTATCAGGCAGGCTTGATCCTGTTTGCGGTGGTGATGTCGACTGTGGGCGTTTTATTGGGACTCATGATCACGGGTGCACCTTTTGGCATTGTGATGAACGGCATTGGGGTCATCGCGCTGGCGGGTATTGTTGTGAATAACAACATTGTGCTTATTGACACCTATAACCGTCTGAGAACATCTGTTTTAGATCCTGTTGAAGCCGTTCTCCGCACTGGTGTTCAACGCTTACGTCCGGTGATGCTTACGACCGCTACGACGATACTTGGGCTTTTACCCATGATGCTCGGTATCAATATTGATTTTCTAGCTCGGGAAGTTACGCAAGGAGCGCCTTCAACCCAGTGGTGGACCCAACTCTCAACTTCGATTGTTTTTGGCCTAAGTTTCGCTACATTGTTGACGTTAGTTGTTACGCCTAGCGCTTTAATACTTCAAGCCAATCTCACGAGATGGCGCTCAAATTTACGCCTCGCAACACCCTCCAACAACTAGGGCACTTATTTTTCTTTTACTCGCGCCCAGGTGTCTCTAAGCGAGACTGTACGGTTTAAGATTCTTTTTTGATTGGTGCTTGACGGATCCACGCAAAAATATCCCAACCGTTCTAGTTGAATCGGGCTACCGATTCCAGCATCACCTAGGCTGGGTTCTAGTTTGCAGTTGTCAACTGTTTCGCACGAGTCTGGGTTGAGAGTCTGCTCCAGTTCCGTATCACTGTCGAACTTGGGGTTAGGGTCTTTAAAAAGAGGTTGGTAAAGTCTTACTTCGGCGTTGAGGCTATGTTTTGCTGAGACCCAGTGAATGGTTCCTTTTACTTTCCGTCCATCGGGCGTGTTACCTCCCTTCGTTTGTGGGTCATATGTGCATCGGACTTCGCAAACATTGCCATTTTCATCATGAATAACTGAGGTACAGGTCACGAGGTAGGCATATCGCAGACGAACCTCCCGACCCGGAGCCAACCGGAAGAACTTCCGTGGTGGATCTTCCATAAAATCATCTTGTTCGATAAAGATTTCACGGCAAAAAGGAACTTGCCTGACCCCTAACGAGGGGTCGTTTGGATGGTTTTGTGCTTCGAGAAATTCTTCCTCGTTTTCGGGATAGTTTTCGATCACTACCCGCAAAGGGCGCAAAACGCCAAAGGCTCTGGGTGCTGTTGGGTTGAGAGCCTCTCGAACACAATTCTCAAGCACGCTTATTTCGACATGTTGCTGATTTCGGGTCACGCCAATTCGACTGCAGAAATCAACAATTGCCTCAGGTGGAAAACCCCGGCGACGCATTCCAGATAACGTTGGCATTCTTGGGTCATCCCATCCAGATACAACTCCTCTTGAGACCAATAGTGTCAGCAGACGTTTGCTGACAACCGTGTACTCAAGAGAGAGTCGCGAGAATTCGGTTTGGTAAGGGCGACTCGGTGGGGAAACATGCTCAAGAACCCAATCATAAAGCGCACGATTGTCCTCAAACTCTAGAGTGCATAGCGAGTGGGTCACACCTTCGATTGCATCTGACAATGGATGCGTGAAGTCATACATAGGATAAATACACCAAGAATCCCCGGTATTATGATGAGTCTGACGCCGTATGCGATAGAGCGTGGGGTCTCTTAAGTGGATGTTAGGCGATGCCATATCGATCCGTGCGCGTAAGACGCGACTGCCATCATCGTACTCGCCCGCGCGCATTTTATTGAAGAGTTCGAGATTCTCCTCAGGGTTCCGATCTCTGAAAGGACTGTTGGACCCAGGCGAGGTGAGCGTCCCTCGGGTTGTCCGAATTTCATCCGCGCTTAGGTCACAAACATAGGCATTTCCGCTTTCAATCAGACCAACGGCAAAATCGAAGAGCTGCTGAAAGTAATCCGAGGCATGTCTCAGACGGTCTTCCCAATCAAAGCCCAGCCAACGAACATCCTGCTGAATTGACTCGACAAATTCGGGGCTCTCTCGGTCGGGGTTGGTATCGTCAAAGCGGAGAAAGCACACGCCACCAAATTCTTGGGCAACGCCAAAGTTAAGGCAGATTGATTTGGCATGACCAATATGAAGGTAGCCATTCGGCTCGGGAGGAAATCGTGTGGCAATCCCATCTGGATATCGCCCGGCTGCAATATCCTTTGAGATTAGTTGGCGAATAAAATGGGAGGGCGTAACTACGTCTTCAGTCATAGGTTATGACAGGTCGGATTAATCTTTTGAAATACACGTTTGTAACAACAGTTACGGGATGTCAATTATTTAAGGAGCGCGATAATCAATCACGCTCCTTGTTATGTCGCTACCAGTTGACAGGAGTTGAGAGGGGTGACGCTTGACTCCCGAAGTAAGCGGAAATGTCATCGATGTCTTTATCGCTCAGTGTCGCCGCAAAACTTTTCATGATGGCGTTGTTTCTCGTGCCGCTTTTGTACGAGCTCAGTGCGTGAGAAAGGTAGTCAGGATATTGGCCGGCGAGTATCGGATACATCGGCGTAATGGGCTTACTTCCACCCTGGCCATGACAAGCAAAGCAGGCTTGCGCTTTAGCAGCGCCTGCTTCTGCATCGCCTCCACCACGCTCTACTGTTCCCGATCCAGCAAGGGTATTAAAGTAAGCCGAAATATTGTTGATTTCGATGTCGGTTAGAGAACCGGCCTGCGCTTGCATCGTGGGATGACTTCGCTCACCGGATTGGTACGCTTTTAGTGCGACAACAAGATATTGTTCTTGTTGGCCGCCCAGTTTGGGGACTCGGAACACGGGATAAGCGTTTCTGATGCCAGGCGCGCCATGGCAGCCCATGCAGGTGGCAGCGCCGTCTTTTCCGGCTGCAATATCGCCCGCCGCGAAGGCTGGACTGATAGTTAAGAAAAATGCAAATAAAACAGTAAGGGATGAAAGAAATCTCATCACGAAGGGTCTCTTAAATGTCTGAAGCCGTAACTCTAGGCAACCCATTCAAAGGTTGCAACATTTTGGACATAGAAATATTAGATTTCTAGTCAATCTTGACGTTTTAGGGTGATGAAGCGCTCCTGAAGCCCGCTAGGATGTTCGATGATTTCATTAAGATTGTCTGACCAACCCCATAATGTTTTAGGAAATAGCTCTTGGAGAGTGGTGAGTGATACATGCCAGGGTGGACCTCCGTCTCGATTTGTTTGCATGAACATGCCAACCAATATTCCGCCGGGTCGCAGCCAGTGATACAGTCGCCTCGCATATTCGGGCCACAAGTCAGGGTTCAACGCGCATAGAGCGGTTTGTTCATAAATGACATCAAAAGACTCGCTTGGCTCCCATTCAAACAGATCAGTGTCGATTAGGGTTGCAATCAGATTCTTACGGCTCAGGCGATATTTAAGATCGTGAATCGCGCTTGGTGCAAAATCTACTCCCGTGACGTCGAACCCAAGCGCTGCTAAAGAAACAACCTCATGGCCCCGTCCGCAGGCCGGAATCAACACTTTAGATGGTGGCTCGGGTATTTTTGAAAGCGTTTTTTCAAGCGCTGGACTAACGTCTCCTCGATCCCAGGCCGTTTTCTTATCAATGTAGCGTTTTTCCCACTCGGCCTGTTGCTTCTTATCTATTTCTTGCGACATATGAGGAAATCAAGTTGAAGCGTTGCGTCGATGATACTACGGGTATCTACCGTTAAGCGAAGGTGTCGCCAATAATGCAAATGAAACAAATTTGATTAGATGCCTAAAATTTAATGTCGATTCAGATGATGGTTGTCTTTCTGGGAGCAGATTGAGGCTCTGGAAAGAAGGAGCAGTGATATACTGCGTGCCCCAAAAAATGATGATGCGGTTTTAAACTTACGCTTCCAAAAGTAAACGGCTGTGCAAATGAGTAAAACTGACGATCTCAGGATCGCAAATATTCAGGCTGTGGCAAACGCTGCCACGATCATGTCTGAGATCCCAATTAGCGATCGGGCAGCACGAGTGGTGGCATCGCATCGTGCCGACATCCATCGCGTGCTGCAGGGAGAAGATGATCGCTTGGTAGTTGTGACGGGCCCATGCTCTATTCATGATCCCAGTGCGGCAATTGACTATGCGCGGCACTTGGCTCCGTTGGTCGAGCGTCATAAAGGGGAACTAATTGTATTGATGCGGGTTTACTTTGAGAAACCTCGTACAACCGTGGGATGGAAAGGTCTGATCAATGATCCGAACCTGGATGGTTCGTTCGATATTAATAGCGGATTACGGATCGCGCGCAAGCTGCTTTCCGACATCGCGGAGCTAGGTGTCGCAGCGGGAACGGAATTTCTGGATCTATTATCACCTCAATATATCGCCGACCTCGTGAGCTGGGGCGCGATTGGAGCCCGAACGACAGAAAGTCAGCTTCATCGGGAGATTGCCTCTGGATTGTCTTGCCCCGTGGGTTTTAAAAATGGCACTGACGGTAATTTAAAAATAGCAGTGGACGCCGTTGGCGCCTCAATTCATCCTCATCATTTTCTGTCACTGACAAAAGATGGTCGGTCCGCCATATTCTCGACGACAGGGAATGAAGATGGACATGTTATTTTGAGAGGTGGCAAGGAACCAAATTTTGATGCCCAGTCGGTAGAAAAGGCGGGCTCCCTGATGGTCAAGGCAGGGCTTTCCGCACGACTGATGGTGGATTGCAGTCACGCGAATAGTGGTAAAGATCCTGAACGCCAGTCAGACGTGGTGAGATCGGTATGTGAACAGCTTGGTGCGGGCGAAGATCGGGTGATGGGCGTGATGATTGAAAGCCACTTAATCAGCGGAAGGCAAGATATTGTTGAGGGCCAGTCGTTAACCTATGGGCAAAGCATCACAGATGCTTGTATCGGGTGGGATGCGACTACTCAACTGCTTGAGACCCTGGCTGCGGGCGTGCGATCGAGGCGGCAGTGCCACGCTGGATAAGAGGTCACCCCGATGTTGTATGCGACGTGAATACCGTTTTATGCCGTAATTAAAAATACTTGTTTCGTTACTTATGCGAAAAGTGCTATTTTTAATGACGAGTTTCTTGAAACGTCTGGCTGAAAAAACACGTGACCGTCCGAGTCTCGTAAACAAATTTAGAGATAATTTAATGATTAAACCCCATGGCTCAGAAGTTCTAACCCCTTTGCTTGTCGCTGATTCTGTTCGTTGCGAAAATTTGCTGGAAGAAGCGAGGACCCTGCCGCAGCTGGTTGTAAATTCGGCAGCGGCCGCAAATGCTGTCATGCTGGGTGCGGGTTATTTCACGCCATTGAAAGGGTTCATGAATAAGGCGGATGTCCTAAGTGTCTCGACTGAGTTGAGAATGTCGGATGGACTTTTTTGGCCTGTTCCGGTTGCAAATATTACGACTTTAGATCATGTGGTTAACGTGGGAGATCGTATTGCGCTCCGTGATCCCAATATCGTGGGCGAGCCTGTGATGGCGATTCAAGAGGTTGAGTCAGTCGAGGCGTTGTCACCCGAAGAGATTGAACAAATTGCCCTGCATGTTTATGGTACGACGGATTCAGAGCATCCAGGGGTTGCCACCTTTAAAGCTTTAGGCGATCAGGTGATTGCAGGCCCGATCGAAGTTTTAAATCTCAGCTATTTCGAAAAAGATTTTCCTGAAACCTTCAGGACGGCAGTCCAGATTCGTGAGGAGATTAGCGAGAGGGGATGGAAAACAGTGGTCGCGTTTCAAACTCGGAACCCAATGCATAGAGCCCATGAGGAATTATGCAAGATGGCTCGTGATGCGGTGGGCGCGGATGGCGTTCTGATCCATATGCTGCTTGGGAAGCTTAAACCTGGGGATATCCCGGCTGACATAAGAGATGCGGCTATTCGTAAGATGGTTGAACTTTATTTTCCGCCTAACTCAGTCATGATCACAGGATATGGATTTGATATGCTCTATGCAGGACCCAGGGAGGCCGTTCTACACGCGGTGTTCCGGCAAAATGCAGGGTGTACGCATTTAATTGTAGGTCGGGATCACGCGGGTGTCGGAGATTATTATGGCGCTTTTGATGCCCAAACGATATTTGATCATTCGGTTCCCGATGGCGCGCTCGAGATCGAAATCTTCTGTGCAGACCATACTGCTTATTCAAGGAAACTCAATCGTGTTGTGATGATGCGTGACGCGCCGGACCATCATAAGGAAGACTTTGTTCTTCTCTCAGGAACTCGTGTTCGAGAGATGTTGGCGGCAGGAGAGGATCTCCCGCCAGAGTTTGCGCGTCCTGAGGTGGCCCGAATACTGATGGCGCATTACGCCGCGGAAGATGCGTGACTCTCACGCTTATTTATCTTTAATGATTGGATTAGGCTAAAGATCTTCAAGCTGATCGGCAGAAATACTCTCGGCTTCCAGCATCACAGGAATGCCGTCGTCTACTCGATATATTCTCAAACGGTTTTGAGTAATCAATCCCTCTTCAAGAAGTTGAGTGACAATTTTTTGGCCAGAGTTAGTGATCTCCCCGGCAGCTATTTTCAGGTTGATCGCGGAAAGTTCGTCCGAGGACATGGCGACAAGCGATTGTTTGGTGGCGGGGCAACACAGAATTTCTAGTAATTTTCGATCAATCGGCATATCAATTCTAGTGAGGTTTCAAGGTTCCGAAGTTTGAACATTCCTTAGTATACTTGCGCTAACTGGTTCACATAAACATTCGAATCTTTTTCTCGATTTTCTAAAACCGATGGCTTCAGGATCCCAACGTGCTGTTATTACAGCAATTGCTGGTAACGGCATTCTTACAGTGCTTAAGTTCGCTGTAGCAGTGCCGACGCATTCTGCTGCGATGATGAATGAGGCGGTCCATAGTCTCATGGACACGCTGAATCAAATTTTTCTGTTAATTGGTCTGATTCAGGGTAAGAGGGCAGCCGATAACCAGTACGCGTTTGGTCACGGGCAAAAAAAATATCTATGGAATCTTTGGAGCGCCATCGGTCTTTTTTCGATTGGGTGTGGCCTCGGGTTAGCCCATGCTTGGCATGTCTTTGACCGGGTCGGAGAAAGCCCGACCGAGACGATTATAAATATAGGGGGCGTCAGTTTTGACGCCATGTGGCTGGGCGGACTTGTGTTAATGCTCGCCCTTCTCATTGAAGGCTATGTTCTAGGTGTTGCTTGGCGTGAGTTCAAGCGCCGCGCTGTTGATGAAAATCTTTCACCATGGCAGAAATTGTTTCGGCCGAGCGATCCAACACTGCTCGCGGTTTTGCTAGAAGACGCTGTTGCGGTAACAGGAGTCGTTTTTGCGGCGACTGGGATTTTAATGTCCCGAATTTCGGGAAACATGATCTGGGACGTCTCCTTTTCCATAGTCATTGCACTGATGCTGGGGGTGACTGCTGTAATACTGGGGGCGGTAAATATGCGCTTACTTCTCGCGGTTCGAGACCCTGACGCAGAGGCCGTATTTGAGATGATTGCTAAGGCCCACCGCGAGATAGAGAGATATCATGACTTGCGCAGCATTGTTTTGGACGAGAACCACACAGTACTCGTAGCAGAAGTCGAGTTCAGGGAAGAGGCTATTCTTTCCGGACTCAGAAATCGAATTGATCAAAACGAGAGCGATATGCTAGCTTCCGTATCCGAGAATCGTAAAGCAGATCCCAAGTTGCGCGAATACATCATGGATCGAGCGGCTGTACACGCAACGCTAGAGCGCTCTGAAGAATTGATTGATGAGCTCGAGAGTCAATTAAAAAATCTGTGCCCTCGTGTTTCACATGTAACGATTGAGATTCAGGGGAGTGCTCGTGATGTAGATAAAGAAATTGATGATGACTTCACTATAAAAGGAAAAAAATGAAAAAATTTAAAAGTGCTCTAGCGCTCTTAACTACTTTGCTGGTTTCTGTAAACGCAATTGCAGAAACGGAAAAACCTCAAACGACCCAAGATCAATTTAGCTATGCAATTGGATATCAGATCGGCAGTCAAATTGCACAACAACTCAGATCGGAAGGGCTTGATGTGAATCCGGCGTTTTTGGTGCAGGCGCTTGAGGATGTTATTGCTGGAAATGAACCGGCATTAACGATTGACGAAATGAATGCGGCAATAACATCCGCACAACAACAGACCCAGGAGCAAACTATGGTAGATGCGCAACTTGCAGTAGAAGCAGGCGAGACCTTTCGAAATCAGTATGCTGAGCAAGATGGCGTAATGCGTACCGATAGTGGCATGCTGTATCGAATTCTCGATGAGGGTTCGGGCGAGAAACCTGCAGCCAGCGACACGGTTGTTGTGCACTATCGTGGAACGCTTACCCATGGTGCAGAATTTGATAGTTCTATCAAGCGAAATCAGCCCGCAACTTTTGGTTTGAACAGTATCATCCCAGGGTGGCAGGAAATTCTACAGTTGATGCCTGAGGGATCCCGTTGGGAAGTTGTGATACCACCGGCGCTTGCTTACGGCAGTACCGGTGCGGGCGGGATGATCGGCCCAGAAGAAACACTGATATTCGAAATTGAGCTAATCGAAATTAAATAGCACTGGGTGATTATTGGCGTTCCGTTTTATTAAGTTTGCGTCGTTGGGAGTCGACCGATTGGATTCGACAACTCCGCGTCGTAGACTGCAGAAACGTTAAAGCCGGTTCTAATTGATGTTTTTATCGACTATTTGTGTTCCCGTAATTCTTGTGCAATATTGAGTTAGTTGTATAAAAAATAAAAAACTTATCGGCCGCTGGTTAGAAATCGAAGGTCGAATGAGTTTAAAACTCAAATGTTAACCAAGAGGAGGTAACCTATGAGAGCCAACCTTTCTGTACTGGGCCTAGTCGCCGGTGCCACAATGCTGCTTCCTGGGGCGGCGACCGCTGCGTGTGAATCGATTACACTCGGCGCGGCGATATCACTAACCGGTAAATATGCGACCAACGGTATCCATACTAAAAATGGATACGAGTTTGCGATTCAAAAAATAAAGGACGCAGGTGGCGTTAAGGTGGATGGAAAGTGCTACAACTTTGATGTCATCTACTATGATGATGAGTCGAAGGGAGATCGAGCCGCAACACTCGCAGAGCGACTGATTAATCAGGATAAAGTGCAGTACATGCTTGGGCCTTACTCGTCGGGCATGACAAAAGCGATCGCTCCGGTTACTGAAAAATACAAAATCCCGATGATCGAAGCAGAAGGTGCTTCTCGGTCATTATTTAACAAGGGCTATAAATATCTATTTGCGGTCCTGTCTACATCTGAGCAGTACCTTGCTTCTGCAATTGCGCTGGCCGCTGAGAAAGCAATTGCGTCTGGCAAAGATCCGTCTTCAGTAAAAGTGGCTGTTGCGGTTGAGAACGATCCATTTTCGTTGGATATTCGGGCGGGTGTGCTCGAAGATGCAAAACGATTCGGAATGAAAGCAGTCATTGACGAAAAATTGCCTAGGGATCTTGCTGATATGAGTGCAATTTTGACTAAGGTTAAATTGCTTAAACCCGATGTGTTGCTTGTGAGCGGGCATTCGAAGGGCGCCGCAACCGCGGTGCGGCAAATCGATGAACAGAACGTTAAAGTATCGATGATCGGCATTACGCACTGTGAAGCTGCTGATGTGACGGGCAAGTTTGGAGCCGCTGCCAATGACATTCTGTGTCCGACGCAGTGGGCGGAAACGCTCACCTACGAGGATCCGATCTTCGGCACAGCAGAAAACTTCAATTCCGAAGTCAAAGCGAAGTATGACGCCTATGCAAATCGGCCTATTCCATACCAGCTGGCGCAGGCATCAGCGGCGATATACGTCTTTAAGGATGCTTTTGAGAGAGCCGGATCTCTGGATAAAGAGGCTGTCCGCGACGCCATCGCAGCGACTGATCTGAAAACATTCTACGGTAACGTTAAGTTTTCGGAGGCAGGCAATAATGTTGCTAAACCGATGGTTTTGCGCCAGATCCAGGACGGCAAGTACAACGTTGTGGCGCCGTCAGATTTCGCTTCGCATCAGGTAAATTGGCCACGAGGCTAATATCGAGTTTGATAAATCGTAGTTGATTTGGGCCGATCACGCGGGAAGGGGCGACCTTAACCCGCGTGATCGGAACTTGGTTGACACGTGCGCACTTCACCCTCGTTTTGAAAAGGGTATCACTCATAAAACGCTCGGTCCTGATTATCCATGGAACAGTTTGTATCTAATTTTGGCCTCCTTCTAGAGTTTCCGGTTGTTAATCTCAAGATTGTGCTTGACGGCATAATGATCGGCGCGTTATTCGCGCTCGCTGCTTATGGACTTGCCCTTGTTTGGGGTGTTATGAATGTTAAAAACCTCGCTCAGGGGGATTTTGTAATCGGTGGCGGATACATCTGCTGGTGGCTTACGCAGATGGGGGTGCCAGCATTAGTTGGGGTGCCCGTTGCTTTTATTTTAATGGCAGGGATTGGATGGATAATTTATATCCTGATGATTCGCCCTATATTGGATCGCGACCTGTTCACTACCTTGCTTGCGACGTTTGGCCTTGCAATCATTATGGCCCAGTTGCTCAATCTATTATTCGGATCGGACACGCAGAGTGTTGATTTGGGATACGACACTTTGTATTTTTTGGACGGATTTATTGATGTACCAATCGCCAAGTTGTTAGGGGTTCTAATGGCGGGTGCGCTTGCCCTTGGCGTTATCTTGTTTATGAAGTTCAGTCGGATGGGCCAAGCGATTCGAGCAACTGCTCAAGACGCGCGCGCGGCGCGAGTACTCGGCATTAATACGGATAAGGTTTATGCTTTCACTTGGTCCCTAAACGCAGCGATTTGTGGAGCCGCCGGGGCGATCATTGTGATGGTTTGGGTGATTCAGCCATTTTATGGAATCACACACTCTATCCGTGCGTTTGTCATTGTGACGGCTGCCGGTTTAGGAAATCTGCCGGGCGTGATTGCAGCAGGTCTTGGTATTGGAGTGCTTGAGCAGTATGGCGCTCATATTTTCGGCATTGGGTATCAGCAGGCGATCGCGGTTATTCTTCTGTTGCTAGTGCTTATTTATCGTCTCAGTCAGCAGCGGCGAGTTCGTCAGAGCCTGCGTTAGAAGAACGAGAGCGAAACGAAAATGTCAAAAAAATTCTATCTTTATAGCGCCCTAATTGCCTTCATCATTGTTGCGCCCTTCGCATTTCCTGATTTTAAAACTCAGCTTGCAACCGTCTGGTTGATGATAATCGTTGCCTTGACTTGGGATATGACAGGCGGTCAGATGGGCTATAACTCTTTAGGAAATATTACGTTTTATGGTACCGGGATGTACGTCGCTGCGGTTGTTGCGATTGCCCTTGTTTATGATGTAGGTGAGTACAACAATGCTTTCGGTGGTGGCATCTATGTCTTTACAAGCCAACAGTATTTCCTGGGATTAATCCTGGGTATGGTAGCGGCCGGCGTGTTCTGCTCCTTGATCGCAGTTGTTATTGGTTTCATCACCTTTGGGTTACGAGGCCCCTATTTTGCAATTGGCACTCTTGGTGTGGCCATTGCGGCGGGTGAGTTGGTGTCCAACTGGGATTGGGTTGGAGGCGGTCAAGGCATTTCGTTGCCAGTGTTTCCGGGTGACTATGACGTTGGCAAAGTGATGTTTTATTTCCTTTTTGCTGGAACGGGGGTGATTTTATTTGTCTTTGCTAAGTGGCTTTACTCGACCCGCTTTGGTGCGGCGATTAATGCTATTCGAGATGACGAAGAAAAAGCAGAAGCGATGGGGATTCACACCCTTCAGTATAAATTGGCCGCCTGGGCGATTGCGGCCTTTTTTGTTGGCGTTGCGGGCGCGATTTCAGCTTTTCAACTGATTCACTTCGAGCCGCTCGAAACTGCTTACCAGACTATTAATTTAGGTATCTTTATGGTGGTTTGCGTCCTTTTGGGCGGAGCAGGAACATTGTGGGGGCCTGTGGTCGGCGCTATTTTGTTTCATGTTTTTAAAGAAGTCACCTGGAACTACTTGTTGGGATGGCAATGGGTTGCATTGGGTGCGCTGATTGTCGTGACGGTTGTTTATTTTCAGGGAGGTGTTGTGGGATGGGTAATGGACAAGTTCCCGCAGTGGTTTGGTTTATCACGCGTCGCTGAAGACGTTTCCGAGGATGAGCAGTCATGACATCGATCCTCGATGTGACAAATGTTAGCAAATCCTACGGCGGTGTCGCTGCAAACACCGATATTTCTCTTTCTGTCAAAAAAGGTGCAATTACGGGGTTGATTGGGCCCAATGGATCAGGAAAGACAACCTTATTTAACTCAATTGTGGGCTACCATCCGATCGACTCTGGCAGTATTTGCTTTGAAGGGTTGGAAATCTCAAAAATGCCGGTGCAAAAAATTGCTCGATTGGGTTTACTGCGAACGTTTCAACAAACCCGTATATACGGACAGATGAATGGCATCGATAATATGTTGATATCGTTGCCGCATCGAAAGATGCGCTTTGTAGACGCTTTTAATAGAAACGGTTCCGAGGAGCACGAGCGTGCCGAATCGTTACTCGAGTTTGTCGGTTTATACGAAAAGCGGTTTTTGCGAGCAGGCTCACTCTCTTTTGGGCAGCAGAAATTACTTGAATTCGCGATGGCACTGATGAATGAGCCGACGGGACTTCTCCTGGATGAGCCTACCGCCGGCATCAATCCCACGCTAATCAATGGTCTGATTGATCGCTTGCGTAGGGCTAACGAGGAGTTCGGGATCACATTATTTATTATTGAGCACAATATGAGAGTCATTATGAATATGGCCGAACATATTTACTGCCTAGCACATGGTCAACTTCTCGCAGAGGGGACGCCATCAGAGATTCAAAACGATCAGCGTGTGATCGATGCCTATCTGGGAGCTCACTGATGATTGAAAAGTCAAAAGAGCGCATAAAGGGCTACGGTGCAGGAAATGTTGAAACGGTTATCTCTGTGGACGAAGTTGTTCGTCGAACAGCTGCTATTGCAGAAGATATTAGTATCAATCAGTTGGATGACCTCGCGGAAGGTAAGCCCTATGTTTCCCTTGAAAATTTGGAAGCGGGTTACGGGCAGATGCGGATACTCCATGGCATTAATTTGCGCGTTGCGCGTAAGCAGTCTTTATGTCTGATTGGCCCAAATGGCGCGGGGAAGTCAACCGTGCTCCACGCAATCTTCGGATTTAATAATATTTTCTCAGGCAATATTTTGATCGGAGAGGGTAAATCACAGCTCGATGTCACGTCCCTAACCCCAAGCGAGAAACTGGCGAAGGCTGGTATCGCTTACATTCTCCAAGATAAGTCAATTTTCCCTGGAATGACGGTAGAGGAAAATTTATGGATGGGGGGGTTTCTAAAAAATCAGGCCGCCGAGTCGAAGGCAGCGGCAGAAAGAGTTTTTGATAAATATCCGCAACTGGCTGCTCGTCGACGACATCAGGCGAAAGTGCTCTCGGGAGGGGAACGTCGATTGCTTGAGATCTCTCGGGCGTTGGTCATGAATCCGGACGTCTTGTTGGTCGATGAACCATCGATTGGACTCGAGCCAAAGTTTATTGATATGGTTTTCGAAATCCTAAATGACCTGCAGCATAATGAAGGTAAAACCATCATTATGGTGGAGCAGAATGCCAAAAAAGGTCTTGAGTTTGCCGATATTGGATATGTCATGGTTTCTGGAAAAATCGCTATTGCGGGGAAAGGTAGCGATCTTCTTGAGAATCCAAAAGTGGGTGAGTTGTTCCTCGGCGGGTAGCCTATTTTTCCAGTTATTAATTGCTTTGAGTTGTACCGATTGCGTCTTTGGCAATTTGGGACTCAGACCCCCCGTGGTGTTCGAGCGAATGATAAGCAAGAAGATGTGCAATACATAAGTAAATGCTTCTGACTTTCACGGCGAAAAATCGCCGCTGTCGTTTGTTTTTGAAAAAACTCGAGATTCATCGAGAGTTTCGAGTGCGATCGTCGTAGAATACGGATCGAAAAATTCCAGATACAAAGAGTCAGATGGGAGGAAAGTTGAAAATTCTTTTTGCAGATAAGTTTCCACAGGATGGTGTAGATCAGCTTCATGAGTTGGGTCATGAATGTAATTTACAGCCTGATCTTGTGGGTGAGACCCTCCCCGCCGCGATTGGCGAGAGTGAAATTTTGGTCGTTCGGAGTACTAAGGTGTCCGCGGATGCGATCCGGTCTGGAGAATCCCTACGACTCATTATTCGGGCCGGTGCCGGCACGAATACGATCGATAAGGAGTTCGCGGCGAGCCGTTCGATTCCTGTCTGTAACGTACCAGGTAAAAATGCTGCCGCGGTTGCAGAATTAGCAATGGGATTGATGATCTCGATTGATAGGAGAATTCATGAGAACGTAATCGACCTTCGGGCGGGCAATTGGAAAAAGAAAAAATACGCTGCGGCAAAAGGGTTGATGGGGCAAAAGCTTGGAATTATCGGGGTCGGTGCGATCGGGTTATCAGTGGCTGAGCGCGCTCGCGCTTTCGGGATTCAGGTCATGGTTGTAGATAAACCTTCGAGGAACGCTGAATCAAAAGCCGCTTTATCAGATCTTGGAATTGAAACCATTGCATCTTTGCCCGAGTTATTACGAAAAGCAGACATTGTCAGTGTTCATGTTCCCAGCGCACCAGAGACGAAAGGCATGATCAATGCTGAATTTTTATCGGATATGAAACCGGGAGCTGTATTAATTAATACCTCCCGCGGTGATGTGGTCGAGGAGTCAGCGTTATTGAGTGCCATGGATGAAAAAGGAATTCGGGCAGGGCTTGATGTTTATGCTGATGAACCTGCAGTCAGCGAAGGTGAGTTTTCTTCCGCCCTCGCGAGTCATCCCAACACTTGTGGCACTCATCATATTGGGGCCTCGACTGAGCAAGCACAATCTGCAGTATCAGAAGGCGTACTGCAGATAATTAATACGTTTAGTGAGGGAAAAATTCTTCACTGCGTAAATGGTCAAGCGTAAAAAATAATTTGGAGGAGTTAATGAATCAAAGAGTACACAATTTTAGTGCGGGCCCTTGTACCTTACCGCTTGCAGTTCTCGAGGAGGGTCAAGCCGAGTTCGTCAACTACCACGATTCTGGAATGTCCCTGATCGAGATGAGTCATCGGGGCAAGCATTTTGTCTCGATTTATGATGAAGCAGTTGATTTAGTACGTTCGGTCTACGGCGTGCCTGATGAATTCGACGTGCTCTTTTTACAGGGCGGAGCGACATTGCAGTTTGCGATGGTGCCCATGAACCTGTTGGGAGCAGGCAGAAAAGGGGGTTACGTCAATTCAGGAACCTGGGCCAAAGGTGCGTTGACCGATGCCGGCTTTTACGGCGAGGCCTATTCGGCATGGGACGGCTCCACATGCGACTTCTCCCGGATGCCCTCTTCAAATGAGATTGAAATTCAGCCACATACCCGCTACCTGCATATCACATCAAACGAGACGATCGGCGGGATTCGATTCGCGGATTGGCCTGAAGTAGATGTGCCGATGATCGGAGATATGTCCTCTGACTATATGTCGCGGCGAATTCCATGGGATCGTTTTGATTTGGTGTATGGCGGTGCTCAAAAGAACTTGGGTCCGGCGGGTATGGCGATGGTGATCATTCGTAAATCCGTTGCGCAGGACTGTAATCAGGGCATTGGCCGTTATTTACGATATAACATTCAGGCCGATAAAGGTTCGATGTTCAATACGCCACCCGTGTTTCCAATTTATATGGTTGGCAAGGTCTTGAAATGGATGCGTGACATAGGAGGCATAGATGTTATTGAGCGCATGGCAAATGAGAAGGCGGCGGATCTTTACCAGTCCATTGATAATAGCGAAGGGTTTTATCGCTGCCCCGTAGAGGAAGACTCACGCTCGGTGATGAACGTTGTTTTTAGATTGCCGAGTGAAGACCTGGAAAAAATCTTTATATCTGAAGCGAGCGAAGCCGGACTTTTAAATTTAAAAGGGCATCGTAGCGTCGGAGGGATTCGGGCGAGTATTTATAACGCGATGCCTGCAGATGGTGTGAGAGCGTTGACTGACTTCATGGCAGCTTTTAAATCAAGTCATTCTTAGTCGATAAGCATTTAAGCAATGACTGAAATTCGCGCCTTCAAACCTTATCTGGTGTCGGCTGGGGCCGCCACGACCGTTGTCAGTCCTGCTTATGATTCAATGAGTTCGTCTGAAAGATTGAGCTATCGACAGACCCATCCACAAAATTACATCAATGTGATGCGTACGACCGATGATTTCCCGGAAGGCGAGCGCCCTTCGGAGTCTCGGATTACTGCCGAAAATATTGAGGAACTACAGAAGTTGCATGACAGCGGGGCTTTCACTTTATGTAAAAAAGAAGGCGTGTTTGTCTATCAAGTGGAGATCGATGGCCACACGCAAACGGGAATTGTTGCCGAAATTCCGATCAAAGAATATGGCACTGGTGTTGTCAGAAAACATGAAGAGACCCGCAAGGAGCATGAGTTGCGTCTTGTGAGTTACTTGAACGATGTCGGAGCAAGTTCAAGCCCTGTCTGCTTGGCTTATAAAAGCAGAGTCGATATCGATGGCGTGGTGGATAAAGTTTTCTTAGACGACCCGTTACTTGATTTTGATTTGCCAGACGGCCTTCGCCAAAAACTGTGGCAGATCACAGATGCCGACACACTTGCGCAATTAAGAGAGGGTTTTAGCAATGTTGCTGCAACCTATTTGACAGATGGGCATCATCGGGCCGCATCAACACTGCGTTATGCAGCAGACTGTCACGCGAAGGGCAAGGGCGATGGGCCATGGGATTATTTACTCGTTGTAATGTTTCCTGCTGAGCAGCTTCGTGTTCTACCATTTAATCGTTGTGTTCGAGATCTGGGTTCGATTACCGAGGATCAATTACTAGATCAAATCAAAACCCATTTCTTGTTGGAGCCGGTACCGGCAAAGGAATCGTCACTTCCTCAGCGTCGGGGAGAATTCTTGATGCTGGTGGATGACCATGCTTATCAGTTAACTCGACGAACCGACTCCGAGAGTTCATCCCCCGTCAAGAGTCTGGATGTCAGCTTTCTTCAAGACTATCTCCTGGCACCCATTCTGGGTATTCAAGATGCGAGGGGAGACCCCCGGCTTGATTATGTGACGGGTGACTCGGGTCTTGCGGGCTTAATTCAGCGGTCGCAGCAGGGATGGCGGCTTGGCTTTGCCTGCTATCCGACCTCTATGGAAGAGTTAATGGCGGTTGCCGATGCGGGAGAGGTCATGCCGCCGAAGTCAACCTGCTTTGATCCTAAGCCCCGATCGGGACTTTTTCTTAAGATGTCCTGACTGCTCGCTTCCAGGCCAAAGCGAGTCAATTTTTTGATTTCGCGGTCGGGCGAGTCTGGCGGTTCCACCACGATTTGAAGTCCTGTGACGGCATTTTATGTTTGACGATCGAAAACTGGTGACTGCCATTTTTAGGAGGCCGATGTCGCCCCGCGACGACGCTGTGTCGCCAGTGAAACACTATCTTTTAACTTCAAAATTAGAATTGACGATATCGATAATGTTTTTTTAGACATAGGGAACTGCCTTTATGAGTGACGACCAGTCTGACGATCTTGATCTAAGCACGCTATCTGACGAAGAGTTGGTAGAGCAGATGCACGATGATCTTTATGATGGGTTAAAGGAGGAAATTGAAGAAGGTACCAACATTCTCCTGGGTCGAGGATGGGGTCCGGACAAGGTGTTATCGGACGCACTTGTTGAAGGTATGCGGATCGTCGGGATTGATTTTCGAGATGGCATTCTTTTTGTACCTGAAGTGCTGATGGCGGCGAATGCAATGAAGGGCGGAATGGCGATTCTTCGGCCTCTGCTGGCTGAGACGGGAGCGGAATCAATAGGGACAGTCGTTATCGGCACAGTGAAAGGTGACATTCACGATATTGGTAAAAATCTCGTGGGAATGATGCTTGAGGGTGCTGGATTCGAAGTATTTGATCTGGGCATTAATAACCCGGTTGAGAATTATTTAGAGGCAATTGAAAAACATAAGCCTGATATCGTGGGCATGTCTGCGCTTCTAACGACGACTATGCCTTACATGAAGGTCGTTATCGACACGATGGTTGAGCAAGGTATTAGAGAAGATTTTATCGTGTTGGTAGGAGGCGCACCTCTTAACGAAGAATTTGGTACCGCAATCGGTGCCGACGCGTACTGTCGTGATGCTGCAGTAGCAGTTGAGACGGCGTCGCAGTTAATCGCTGACAAACGGGCTGCGCGCGCGTAGTCGTTGTTACACCAGATTGATACGTTTTTATTGAAAGGGCTTGATTACCGGCGGGATCAAGTTCTGTTCGACCAACTAGCACGAATACTAGTGCGTTTATGACCTTGCCAGCGAATTCAGCATCGAGCCTAGTGATTGCGTGTGGCGCATTAGCTCATGAAATCACCGCCCTTAAGCGAATGAGCGGGTGGGATCATCTCGTCGTGGCGTGTCTACCGGCCAGTCTTCACAATCGGCCTGAGCAAATTGCAACCAAGGTCAAACAGAAAATTGACGAGTCTCGTGATAAGTATCGATCTATATTTGTGGCTTATGCAGATTGCGGGACAGGTGGGATGCTTGATAGCGTGCTTGAGAAAGAGGGCATTGAACGGCTTCCGGGTGCGCATTGCTATGAATTCTTCATGGGTTCTGATCAATTCGAGAAATGTGCTGATCAAGAACCCGGAACTTTTTATCTAACCGATTTTTTAGCGCAGCATTTCGAGCGACTCATCATGGTTGAGTTGGGAATTCGCGATCATCCTGAGTTGCTTGAAATGTATTTTTCGAATTACACGAAATTGATTTATCTGTCTCAATCAGATACACCCCGTTTTTTGGCAATAGCCCGAGCCGCGGCGGATACGCTCGAACTTGAATTTGAGCACGTGGTAACGGGCTACGGTGAGTTAAGAGTTGGGCTGTCAGAGTTTGCGTCAGATTGCGCTGCTAACTAGGTTTTATTCAACGAGTCAAGTGTTAAAAGGTTTGAAAGGATAGAGTCAAGGTCTTTTAAGAGCGATGCAAGGGAGAGTTAAAGGTGGCTAAGTTAATTACTGTTTTTTGGCGCGATATTCCCTCTCAGGTAATGAGTCGCAAGGGGCGAGAGACAAGTAAGATTTTATTAAGCGAGCGATTTCAGGACGCTATTGATCGGGCGGCAATGCGTGCAGGTAAAGGGTCCTCGGACGCCTATATGAGTGAGTGGCGAAGAGATGCAGTGCCTTGTGGCGATGATGATCTCGAAGCGGTGGTGAAGGCCCGCGCCGACGAACTTGAGACCGGTTTCTCTGATGAAGATCTTTTGGCGCTGGTTCGGGCCAAAGGCATCAAAGACGCCTAGCATTGAATTAACCGAAATAGCAGAAAACTATAATCATGTATCGGGTGAGACAATGGTCAGTGCGAAATGCTCGGATGCTCGAGTGGCTCTACAGACGTGTTGAAGGTGCGCTAACGCTGTTGCACCCCCTTTGGCTTTGGGCGGGGTATAACCGGATTGAAAGACCTGTTCGCAGTGTCGAGCGACTAATTAAGAGTGCAATGTTCGATTGCAATATGTGTGGAAGTTGCGTGTTAAGTCAGACGGGCATGTCTTGCCCAATGAATTGTCCAAAAGAGTTGCGCAACGGCCCTTGTGGCGGTGTCCGCGAGCATGGATATTGTGAGGTTAAACCTGAGATGCGATGCGTTTGGGTAGATGCCTGGGAGGGATCTCAAAAGATGCGCGGGGGAAATAGTATTCAACATGTCCAACCTCCACTCGCTAACGACTTTCGGGGTCGATCGTCGTGGTTGAGTGAGGTGCGTAAAAAACGCGACAAAAATTTTTTTTTAAGCGTCAAAAATACAAGTAATGATGCCAACTGAACAGGTAGGGAGCGAAGGGCAGCCGTTACCGATGCTCGAAGGTCATGATTCTCCGGGCCGACTTGAACGCTTGCTGCGCGCAGGAAAGTTTGCGGTAACCGCAGAAATTGCCCCGCCAGACTCCGCTGCGCCAGAAGAAGTCTATGAACGGGTCCGTATTTTTGACGGACATGTTGATGCGATTAATGCCACGGACGGATCGGGTGCCAATTGTCATATGTCAAGCGTAGGCGTGTGTTCATTATTAACGCGTCAGGGCTATGCTATGGTGATGCAGGTGTCCTGTCGAGACAGAAACCGAATCGCTATTCAGGGGGATGTATTGGGCGCCGCTGCGATGGGTGTGGCGAATATTCTTTGTTTAACGGGTGATGGGGTGCAAGCCGGAGACCAGCCGAGCGCCAAGCCAGTCTTTGATCTTGACTGTATGAGTCTTCTGGAGATGGTGACTTCAATGCGCGACCAGAGTCAGTTTTTAAGTGGTCGCCGATTGAGTAGTCCACCCAGGGTATTTCTGGGTGCAGCTGCTAACCCTTTCGGCCCACCGCTTGATTATCGACCCCTCCGTCTTCAAAAAAAGATAGCTGCGGGTGCGCAATTTATTCAAACGCAATACTGTTTTGACATTGATCGCTTTCGGACCTACATGAATCGGGTTAGGGAGATGGGGCTTACAGAACGTTGCTATATTTTGGTCGGGGTAGGGCCTATGCCTTCTGCTAAAACCGCGGCATGGATTCGGGACAACGTTCCAGGGGTGCACATTCCGGATGACATTATTCGCAGATTATTGGGCGCTAAAAACCAAAGAGAAGAAGGTGTAAAGATCTGTATTGAGATGATTCAGGCAGTTCGAGAGATTCAAGGCGTTAGTGGAGTCCACATTATGGCTTATCGCCAAGAAGAGCGAGTACCTGAAATTGTGACCGAGGCTGGGATACTAGAAGGCAGATCGCCTTGGTACCCGGGAATAAAAACAGACCATATTTAGTGAGGATCAGTGAGTGACAGTTACCGTCGTAAGTTCAGCAACTAAAGAGGTTCGAATTGGTTTTGATGAGCCGTTCTGTGTTATCGGCGAAAGAATCAATCCGACCGGTAGGAAAATCCTGGCGGATGAAATGAAAGCCGGCGATTACAGTCGTGTCCAGGCGGATGCTTTGGCGCAGGTAGCCGCTGGAGCAAATATGCTGGATGTCAACGCCGGCATTCCACTTGCTGACGAACCTGCCATTCTTGCGGACTGTGTGAAACTAGTGCAGTCCCTAACAGATGTACCGCTGTCAATCGATTCTTCAATTGTTGCCGCACTTGAGTCGGGCCTGGAAGTCTATCAAGGGAAGGCACTCGTTAACTCGGTGACTGGAGAGGAGGAGCGTCTGGAGCAGGTATTGCCATTGGTTAAGAAGTATGGCGCTGCCGTAGTTGCTATTTCTAACGATGAAACGGGGATCTCTGAGGACCCGAATGTCAGGTTTGAGGTTGCAAAGCGAATTGTTGAAAGAGCCGCGGATCATGGAATTCCGGCCTCTGACATTGTCGTTGATCCCTTAGTGATGCCCATTGGCGCCCTCAATGATGCCGGCAGGCAGGTGATGCATATCCTGACTCGCCTTCGAGACGAATTAAAAGTGAATAGCACCTGTGGCGCTTCAAATGTGAGCTTTGGCTTACCTAATCGAAATGGATTAAATGCCGCCTTTTTGACAATGGCAATTGGAGCCGGAATGACTTCAGCCATAACCAGTCCATTGCATGTCGAGGTGATGCAGGCCGTGATGGGTGCAGATGTCATGATGGGTCATGATCCGGACTGTCTTCGCTGGATCGCGCGGTTTAGAGAGGCGCCAGCTGACGGACAGGTGAGTGCAAGAGATAGCAGGCGTGGGAGTCGACGTCGGGCTCGAAATGGCTGAGCTGGAAACCGTGGGTGCTTGTTTGTGTGGCGCCGTTCGTTTCACGATTCGGGGATCGCTAAGGAATGTTTTAGCTTGTCATTGCGGTCAGTGCCGTAAATCAAGCGGGCATTTTTGGGCGGCCACAGCGGCTCCTCGTGACGCGTTCACCTTCCAGTCGGATGACGGTTTGAGCTGGTTCCAGTCCTCCAAGGAGGCTAAGCGAGGTTTCTGCAGTAACTGCGGGTCCAGCCTCTTCTGGAGCCACAGTGGCAAAGATACGCTTTCGGTCTCCGCGGGAGTTCTTGAGAAGCCCACCAACCTTATTTTTGGGGGGCACATTTTTTGCGATGATGCTTCCGATTATTACCAGGTTGATGTCGGTGAGGGTGTTTTTGAAACAACATCGGCAGGCCGTGCAGGCCCTCAGGGAAGTGAAAATACATGAAAGATGACGTGATGGTTGTATTTACGCCCTCTGGACGCAGAGGGCGAGTGCCATCGGGCACCACTGTTCTTCAAGCCGCACGCGATTTGGGTGTCGATCTAGATTCTGTATGTGGTGGAAGGGCGATTTGTGGACGCTGTCAGGTGACTTTGAGCGAAGGGTCTTTCCCGAAACACGGCATTGA